>Ga0065711_1005353_pt1 | contig 36120 bp, 15 predicted proteins | sample Hoacrofraction12_FD_59098 | JGI IMG/M metagenome (GOLD analysis project Ga0065711, IMG submission 59098) | Hoatzin crop microbial communities from Cojedes, Venezuela - Epithelial fraction 12 v2 (version 2) | ecosystem: Host-associated > Birds > Digestive system > Esophagus > Crop | place...
GGAGAGGCCGGCGCCGCGCCCAGCTCTGCCGCGGCTCCAGGGGGCGCGCAGCGGCGTGGAGGTGGGGGCGCCCCCGGCCTGGCGTCCCGCCCGGGCAGCCCTGAGGGCCGAGAGCTCGGCGGAGGAGAGCGCGCCGCACGGCGAGCGGAGGAGCGCTGGTGGGGGCTGCACACCTCCCCCGGTTTTATACTGCGCGAGCTGTTGCGTTAAAACTCGCCTCTCGCACCGCGGGTGGCCGCAAGATGCCGGCGGGAACCGCGCGTGGACGCCGTGCAGGTGAAGGCGGCCCCGGCCCCGACCCCGCCTCAGGGAGGGCGGCTTCATCGCCTCTGTCAGCGGCGGAAATTCACCATCATCACCACCACCTGGTATGGGATTTTTTTTTCCTTTAGTACTCACAGTTTTCAGTCAGAATTCTCCAAAAACCACAAGGGGAAGGCCTGACCCTGGTTCTGAGAGATGGGGAGTCCCGTCCTGGGGCACAGGACCTGTGGAGAAGTGTGTGTATATTTTCACTTTGTGACGAAAGTACAATGTACAGATGATGTACGCTACAAAGACTGCGGAATTAACACTCCAGCTTTAGAAAATTAGTCAAACCCCACACACACAACCTAGATTCGACGGTGCTACTCTTCCTCACAGCACTGCCAAAAGGACGATGGCATCTTTGAACACTGTCAGAGCAGTTAATATCGGGCATTTAACCAAACCTTCCTGGTTTTACACACAGGCTGAAATTAGATTTCAAAACAGTTTTGTTGTGCCATACAATCTTTTCACCATGAGAGTTAAAACCAGTTACCCAATGTCTCCAAAGCTGAACTGAAATAGAGCAAATTTTGAAGAGGAAAAAAAAAAAAATTTGGTAGATGGGATGGATTTTTGTTTGTTTGTTATAAGGGACTTGTACAGATCACACAACACCTGTAGACCGCTACAGTGAACAACACTAGCATTTTACTTGGAAAACTGGAAATTTTCCACCGCTTCTTGTTGGTGAATAGCAGCGCTGGCCAGCCCTGGTTGTTTGAGAGATGATACACTGTTCGTTATATTCTGATTACTATCTTGGCTTCTTCCTTAACACCATTTAAATTCCAGTCTTACCCTTATCTCAGCAGGGACTTAACAAAAAAGTAGGACAGCCAACATAACAAAAGTACAGATCCCTCCACATCTTTCAAAACTCTAACTTATTTAAAACCAGGAGAAGCTGTGACCAACCGTATTTTTGTACTGCTTTCAGACAAGCTCATTAGCAAAATACAGACTTGTAGTTCTCGACAAGTTCAGTTACTAGCTTTGGAAAAAATTAGAAACCTGTAACTATTCTGCAAATATCTAGATTAGTTTTCTCGTTTGATCTTGAACCACATGCTTACTGTCAACTGAAAATCAACATTTCTGGTGCTTTCCCCTGTTACATCTCTCTGGGTCATGATGAAGGTCAAACAAACTGAGAAAAACTACTCAAGAGCAGCAACATTTCTGTTTTGACAATGCTTAGAAGGATGGCAGAGAAAGCCTGAATGAAATGTTTACAAAAATAATCACGCAAACATTAGGTAAATGTGGTGCTATTTTCAGCCTGTGCTTATTAATCATTTAAAGCAAATGACGGGAGTACCATTTGAAAAGCGTTAGATGTGCATTGTTACTAGCTGCATGCAAACACATTTGGCTGATAATTCTGCGCTGCATAAAAACATTACAGCCTACAGACTATTTTGACAAAAGTACTAAATTCCACACACAACCACACCTGTTAAACACGAAGAATCACAGTGCAGAGCTCAGGATTTAAATATTACCCAGAAGGACAGTCTCGGAGCCTATGATTTGTCACATAAGAACATCCACAGCTGATCAGCTACTGCAGCTGGGATGACTAACACCAGAGCAGTACAAACGAATTATTACTTTCCTTGCTTCCTTTCTTTAATACTGTATTTCCAGGAACTCAACCTCTTACATACAGGTTTTAATAATATTACAAGTTAAAGGAACTCAACCTCTTACATACAAGTTTTAATAATATTACAAGTTAAAGCATGATGCTAACAATAACAGCATCAACTAATCTACTATAATTTAACACTGCTCAATATATTTTGGAGATAAGGGGCATTTGCATTACGTTTTTCCCTAAATTCATTGCACATTCTCTCACAGGTGAGGTTTAGCTATTCCTCTAAATTCTTCCTCGTTTTCCTGGTTGATGGGGGAATATATGCCTAGTGGAGGTGATCTACTTTGTAAAAAGAATGTAAAGGAGCAGAGATCAGGTCATCACCAAACACTTTGGCACTATGCTTGCCTCAAGTTTGAATAATCTAATAGTGAATTATACTTGCCAGTTCTCAGGTTTCAGCTTCACGTTCTTTTTACAGCCTAGAGCTTAATTTCCAGACTACCAAAACGGAGGAGGAATTTCAAGGAAATTTCAAAACAGCAACTTATAGTTTGGCTGTATTATGTTACAATGAAATAGCTGTTCATATTTCAGCATAATTTATCAAATTTCTAAAAATAGATACATGTATTAAAGCATATAACTATGATGTTTTCATATCATATGTACAAAAAATCTGCCATCTCAAGGAATCCTTATGCACTTACAGAGTTTACCTTTGAAGCGTTGTTGGTGCCAAATGGCAACACTAAGAATGAAAGTGAAGAATACTTGATCTGCCAAAAATGTAGTAGTATGTAGATGAAGAGAGCAAAGTGCAATCATAAAACCTGTCATCATTCTTTACGAAGAAGGCAGAAATGTTGTACAAGGAGTTGTTATACAATGGTACAAAGCTTTGTGAAGTATGAGGATCAGGAAGGATATTTCGAGTGCCCATATTTGACTCACAGCCATGAAATCCTGCTCTTTTATAACAAATTCAGACATTTAATTACCAGAATGTTCAGACCCAGTCTTCGTTGCTATTAAGAAAAAACTCCCATGGTATCATATGCCACCAAGCTATGGCATAAGTCCAGCATCTGATACAGTAGAAAGCACATCCCTGTGAATCACCAGTGTGATCTCTTGCAGTAATTTCACACCCTCACATCACAGCCTCTCAGTCAAAAGCCAATCAGTCCTAAATCTCTAGCGTTTTTAAGAGCAAAAGGAATGACAGACAGAGGCTGTGACAGTAACACATTCTGTTACATTGCCATGAAGTTTTATAGCAGTCAGTACGAGGAAGTCTTTTTGCATTTAACGTTTGAATGTCATAGGCATTACAGGAGAATACTAGGAGAAGATAACAAAAATCTTCCCTCTGCTTTGTTTAAAAAAAAAAAAGTTGACCAAAAGATTGTGAGATACATCGAGATATTCTGCAACAACCATTTCACAGTTCTAATTCAGTAGCAAAGTAAAAACAGCCAGGTGCAAAGCGCACATTGTATTCACGCTTACATGAAATGACCTTGATATGGCCATGCTTCAGCTGTGCAAAAAGTAGAGGGACTTCAACATCCATCTGCTGTTAGAAACAATTGTATAGGCCAAACACAGGGCCTGGACAAAGTTTCTATTTGCTGACCCTGTTGGCACTAGTGACCCTGCCTAGAAATGAGATTGACTAAAAGTTACCAGTTGATTTCTCTATAAAATAAATCTGGTGCTTTCCTGGCAAAAAGAATTCTCAAACTGTAAGTAATTAGTTAAACCGGACATAAAGTTGATGATCTTGCACCAAAAAGCACTTAGTCAAAAACAACATAAAAGGCCATTTTCTGTGGCATTTAGAACTTGATGGAGGTGTGTGCAATACTTTTATTCTAAAAATAAACCCAAGCAAAAAAACACACCAAACAACAAGAAGCCTCCAAAAAAAAAGATACTAAAACCACCACAACAAAAGAGAGTCAGAAGAATATGGTGAATCGAGAGAACGTAATATTATGATTGTGTATTTTCTGAAAGGACCACAAGTTAGTTTACTAGAGGCATAATCTGACTTGGTTTGTCATAATCTACTGAATACACATATGTATACGGGGGCAAAATAACTTTTTTTACACCTGAACTCATTTGCAGTCACAAAGTTCTTTTATATTCATGGAGTAAATTGTGAGAAAGAGCTTTTTGCAACATTCAGACCTATTTACAATACATTCAGACAATCCTCTTAAGTTATGCAGCAAGTCTGCTTTTAAAAAAAAATCCAAAAACCTATACAACACCCATTCCACAGATTACTCTGAGAAATCAGTTGGCAAAATTAAAATTTTTAGTAAGAATGTCATCATATTAAGAAACACTTACATAGTTCATTGAGTCTATTTATTCCGAAGGGGGAATGCTCAAGGGGATGCAGTGTTGAATTAAAAATGCTGAAAATGCTCTAGATATGAGAAACAAAAGACAGTGAACTATTGAATGTTAAATCATGCACAGTTATTTTACGGTTCAGAAAACAGACAACTTTTAACTGCATTTTGAGGACAGTAGTCATAATCACAAATAATCTTCTCAGAGATGGTTCTTTTCTTTTGATTTTTCAACTATTTGACTTTGTTTTCTGAGAAAAAAAATTGATGGAGTGAAATAGGCAATGGTTTGCGTAATCCTTAGTTCCAGTAAGAAAGATTTTGAATGTGGAAGATAATTAAATCCTTGGACATGGGATGTGGGTCATTTCAGAAGTAAGAGTAAAATCAAAAAAAGGTCAGTAGTAGAAAACAAGCCAAGTATTGGTGAACTTGTCTCAACATTCCTGTAAATTTAAAAGTCAGTCCTTGCTTTATACAGCAGTTTCCCAAGGGGAAACAGAATAATTGTTTTAAATACTAGTTGTCATCAATGATTTCAGTAGAAGTTTTCAGAAAAAATATTACACAAAATTCCTAAGAGAAAATATTTATCAAGAACACAGAATTCATGTTGTGAATAAAAGTGAATTTAGCAAGGCAAACAGAATCTAGACGTGGTCACTGTATTAAATACCAGACTTAGTTTGCTGCTGTTTGGGTAAGAATAATTAGTTTGATTTGAGAATAATAACATGTTAAAATTTCTTCTTCAGATCAAAGGTTGTAAATTACATTCACGCTATTTTGTTGGGAAGCCCGCTTACCTTTCATACGTAAACTCTTAATAAAAACCAGCACAAGGGCAAGGCAAAGCTGCCAACATGCATTTTAAGCAAACAATTGCTTTAAGTCATAGATGCCAGGAAAAACAATCAGGAAGCCCTTGGATCCACTCAGGAGACCCATGTCACTGCAAAAGGAAGTTAACAATGCTGTGAGACTGCTCTGCAATTTATCAACATTGAAGTCTGCTTTTTCACTTTCTCAGCTTCTGGCCAAAACTTCTGCTAATGAATATAGTACTTATTTCTCCAATGCACTCTATAAATAGTCGCTTTGAATCTCTTAGCAATTACTGGAAATGAGCTCTGAGGTGAGATGAACATAAGCATTCCTGTCAGACATGGACAGACTCAGGTACCTCCAAGCCTACTTGCAAATTAATCCCACAAATTACCAGCGTGCCTGATACAATGTGCTGTCTCGGTAGTTTATGTGGTTAACTGCATAGGGAAATGGCAGCAAGACAGTTCATATTCTTCGCTTGTACAGCCCTGACATTTGTGTGTGATCTCACCTGCAGGCTTTAATTCTTAAAAGTGTGGGTTCTTACCAGGATCTTACCTATACCTTTAATATATCATTATGATTACATAGGCTTATATTCATTATACTGAACCACGGTGCTGAAGTTTGGAGCATTCTTCATAGACTCCAGAGTGTGCGCGCGCACACACACACACACACACACACACGTGTATATAAAACAATGAACACAGAAGTAAGTACATCCAGATGGCATTCTTCAGAGACCTCTTCAGTATCACCATTTGCATCTTTCTGTTATCTGGAGAGAAATTTAAGGTGGCTACACACCTAAATTAGGCACTTTAATAAGATTAATCTCTTATATTGCTTTATAATTAAATCCATATATCTGTCTAATGATCTTGGACATGTATTCTAGTCATAAGTGCAAATAGCAGGAAAGAAAATATGTGGACATGGAATACATTATGGATGGAAAAAGTACAAGCCTTTTATTCTTATTTTTGATTCAGCTTTTTGTTTTCTTGCAGCATTTCGGCAACATATGGATTTATATTGATCTGGAACTTTTAGGTAAAAAATTACTCCCAGTTTAAAAGTACTTGTAGTTTTTTCTCTGACAATAAATTCTGATTTTATTTGCATCAATATAAATGTATAGTGTCAACTGATTACCCCAGATTAGAATAGCGAAAAAATCCAAAAAGTTTCTGTATTAATAGCAAAAAAGACAAACAGCCTCCTGGGCTGCATTAGGCAGAGCATTGCCAGCAGATCGAGGGACGTGATCTTTCCCCCCCTGCTCAGCGGTGGTGAGACACATCTAGAGTGCAGGGTCCAGTGCTGGTAGGCTCCCAGTACAGGAGAGGCATGGACTTACTGGAGCAAGTTCAGTAAAGGGACAGGGAGAGGTTTAGAGGACTGGAGCATATGTCATATGAGGAGAGGCTGAGAGCCTGTTCAGCCTCTGACTGTTCAGCCTGGAGAAGAGAAGGCTCTGGGGGATTTTACTTATGTGGCTAAATTCCCAGTGGCAGGGAATAAAGAAGATGGAGCCAGGCTCTCCTCAGTGGTGCCTAATGACAGGACAAGAGGCAACAGGCACAAACTGAATTCCAGGAAACTGAACATTAAAAACCCAACCTTTTTTTACTGTGAGTGTGGTCAAACTGTGGCAGAGATTGCCCAGATGGTTGTGGACTCTCCATCCTTGGAGTCCTGGACAACCTGCTGTTGTTGCACATGCTTTGAGCCGGGAAGCTAGAGATGCCTTCCACCCTCAACTATTCTGTATCCCATACGGATGAAGGAAATTAGCCTCTCCTCCACCACCCTGATCAAACAGATTTATTGGAAACTGTCATTTAATGTTTTAAATCTGATCTTTATCAGCAACAATTTACTGACAAAGATCATCCAAACCACAGTACCTCTCAATCTAACATTCTACACAACTTTTAATTAATCATGGATCAACACATAGGGATGAATTTTATTTTAAAATGTTTTTTCCGGAGTGACCTGAATTTCTCTAAATTTACTGATGCTGGAAATACTACCTTATGTCGAGCACTTTCTGGTGATGATTGGATCAAAACTGCCATAGGAACAGTGATTGACACAGAATACCAATATATTGCACAAAAATATCCCACCCAGCCACCCACCCCCTGAAGATCTCAGATATAGTTACCTCTTAGCGATGGTTTAAACTTTTCTTATATGTATGTGATATCCTACCACAGACAAGTCATTAGGAGAAATATTATTCTCTTAAGATGGAATTTGCATGTTTTAGGTTTCTCTTCAACGCCTACGCAAATGATACTTTGCTACTAGTCTGCTGTTGCTTCTGGGCTGATGCATATTCTATCCTCATTTACAAACACTACCTAATGAGGCAAATTTTATTTTTATATGTTACATTACAATTTATATATCTCACCAAAATAAATGAGATTTTATGACTGCATAGCAAAAGAAAAAGCTAGTGTGCCATATTTCTTGAGCGTGGCAACTAAAAAGGTTACTACACACAGCTAGTTATCCTAATTATGTCTAGAATGCGTGGATCTCAGCAGCAGGAACAAACTGGGGTATGTTGGGAAACAAAAGCTAGAAAAACATTTGAAAAGATTGTGGTGAGTGGTCTGCCAGTCCTTCTGTGATGGCTTGCTAAAATGTTTATGGGATGACTGGTAAGGCTAAAAAGTCCCCAAGTCGTTCAGAAATCCTCCTGTTTGAAATTCGATGACTTGTTTTCTCCAGGAATGAACCGGTTGGCATGAGGATCCAGACTTCCTCCCCAGGACCTCTGGTTACTCCAAATTGTTTCCTTACTTTCCCTGTTGATGAAAAAAGGAATGAGGTATTTGCACAGAATTGGGCTACCAAAGATGGACTGTTTGGTTAACAGTGGAAAAAGACAGGCAGGGCTAGGTCTTGTAAATTAAGTTATTACTGTTTCCTCTTTAAGTTTTCTCCTGTCTCTGTTAATTTCTTGAGTAAATCAATGTTCATTAGTTGTTTCTGCATTTAGTCTCCCAACAGTTGGCAAAATCACAAATACACATTTGATTCCATGTTATGCGAGCTTCCGTAAGGAAAACCCAGAAATTTCTGCACTAAAGCAAACATTAAAGGTTTAGATGAGGCATACAAATCAACTCACACAGTGCTAAGTAGTATCTGCCCAGATACTACGATCGTCTTGTAATCTGCATATAAGCTCAGAGGACAGTCGTAAATGTATGTTCAATTATATAAAACCAAAGAAAGAAGACCTAGGTATGGAAATACAGTATTTGAAAAAAGGGTGTTTTATTATACACAGCAAGAGTAAACACATACAGGAAAAGCAGCCGTCTTTCAGAGAAAAAAGATACCAGCAGATCTTTATCCACCTCTTAAAAATTTTCACAGACTACATATGCACATGACTTCTAATGAACAGCAATGGCACAAATTAATCAGAAAGTCTACACTGAAGCAGTAATTATTGCAAGGATCCACAATTATAAAGGGGTGTTTGAATAGATGTACTTAGTACAGATTAATATTCTTTTAATTATATAACTTACTGAGATCTGAATAAAAATGAAGCATGCTCTTTGAGTTGGCAGTCATAGTGGTTTCTCAGTGGTAGGCACACACGACAAAGCTTCACCAATCTCTCATCTTTTTCCCCCTCTCCTATTCATTTATCATACGGTTACATAAAAACAGCAAGGAAATGAATTATGCATATTTTTTAGCACACTGAAAAGTTAATGAAAAGTTAAATACAACTTACATGTGTGATTGCACAAAGCACTTATTTGACCTTGCTAAGCCTTAAAAGGCATTCTAAGATTAGCCTGGCATGTATTTCAAGTGTACAAAAAAAATACAAAATTGGTTCTTAAAATGCTAGTACAGACTGTTTCATGCCTAAATCCTCATTATGTTCAGTGTATTTATAGGAAATGACTCAACTTTAAAGTGGGTAAAGACAAGTAAATCCTCCTTTCTTGTGGAAAAGTGGTGCTCGTATATTCAGATGCTACCTCGTCAAGCTACAACCTTCAATAAATCATGTTTTGCATAGGAATGAACAAAGACTATTCAAATATTTCCATGTACCAGTTTTTGTCAAAGTGATTGTGAAACATTGCAGCACTTTGTAGTTGAGCAAATGGGAGGAAGAGGACAGAAAGAGGTGAAGAATGAGAAAGAAAAACCCAGCCCTTCCACCCCTTCAGTTTCCGGGTTTGCACACAGGCTTGAGAGCCCCAGAAAGTCCCTTTCATCCTCCAGGTTGCTTTTCCATCATTTCTTACATCTCATTTTAATGTTAGGCCCTAATCCTCTGATTAGCCACAGGGGAAAGCAAATGACATGAAGATGAATAGAGGTACTAAGGGCAGAACAAATTCCCATACCTCCAGCAATACATAAGCAACACAAAAATAGAATATGTTTTATTCTATGCTTTTTCCTATTTCCCATGCTATTCTAGTTCCTGTTCTTGTGTAGCAATGGAGGATGCAGCAGTTCAAGATTTTATGTACCTTGCTGCACCAATTCAGCATCCCTGCAAGGAAGACAATGGTAAGAGTTGCTTTGGTTTATCCATTTGTGAAATAGAGATGATAGTTTAAGGGATTGAAAAAAATTCATATTTAGTTTGATATTTATTTGCATTGATGGTTGGACTTGATGATCTTGATTCTATGATATTTCTGAGAAGTTTCAAGATCAGCAATTTAGATATTGTACTTGAGATGTAAAAAAGTTATTTTACTAATTCAGCTCTGCTCTGCTGAGAACTCCTGGACTAAGTTTCAGCCTCAGCTGTTAGAGGCATATCAGGTCTAGGTTTTCTTAATAACAAGCTTTATCCAAAGAATGGGATGATGAAGGCTGTTGCACTGTTGTGGCTCAAAATGGTAAATATAGATGAGCTGTGGGAAGTGATTTTTAATATTGTTACATTAGGGAAAATAACTATCCAACAGAAAACCATAAGTGGCACTCAGACAGGTGTACATATATCAGCAACCACAGTTCTTGTCTCAAATCCTTACTAACTAGCTATTGACCTTAAATCCCTAAAAGCTCCACTAATTAAACTTAGGAATATTTTCATTTTGGTGTAAATATTCCCTTTCCTTTATTACATCTGTATCTCCACCTGTGCACCCTTTTTGTTTGTGCTCATTATTGTATTGTATTGCATTGTTATGGAACTCCCAATTTCCAAAGAAAGTCAAGCTATGTACATCTGACCAACAGCTACAAAAATTCCTTCTCTCAAATGCATCCCTTTGTTTCCTGTTGTCTATTTTTGCCAACTCTGAATTAATATACCAGATTGCAGCTTTTCCATGGTTTTAGTATTAGCCATTTAATCATGACATTAAATCTATCTGAAAGCTGGATTTAACACAAAATTCAACAGTCTGGTGATTAAGTGGTGCATCTTACTGAAAGCACACAGCAGTTCTTCCAGATGTACATAGGCTTTCTCCTAAGATCAAAAAACCAAAGTGCAGCTCTCTTCGGAAACCCTCTGACAAAGATTTGTCTGCTTCAGAAACTGTCTCTTCTTCCTCAGCGCAATACTGAGGAGTTGTGGTCACTCACTAGTGCCCCAGCAGTGCGTCCGTCAGGAAGCCCTTCTGTGTAACATCCCTTGACTTCCTTAAATGCAACCGCTGTTCAAACTAGCCGGTCTTCAGCAAACATTGGTACAGCTTTATTTTTGAAAGACAGGAACTAGGATCTTTATTTTAGAAGCAAAAAATGGTTGACTTCTACTTTGAAATGATCTCTTATATTCTGTCTCCCTCTAGTTTCATCATTACAGAACATACCTTTAATGGTCAGCAGGGAAGTCGGAGTCTTGGTTACAAGTTTTATAATGCTGAAATCAAAACTACATAAGAACAACTATGCTTTATGCAATAAAATTGTGCTCAGATGACCGTTTCACCTATGACTGACACTAACTGGTATCACCACTTGCGCACTGTGATTTCATTGTGTCCTAAATTCTGGCCCTGGGGAGCAATTCTTTTCTGAAACAACCAGTGTCAGATAGCCTTTTGTTGCTGACACATACGCTAAAAATCTGCCTTTCACAAATGAAACTAACATGTTTATGTGAACAGAGATAAGGTACTGCTCTGAGAAACTCCTTCCAGGTTAGCGGATATATTCAACAAGGCTGGAAAAATTTCTGAACAGTTCTGGAGTATTGTAGTAAGAGACATGGGCAGGCAGAAAATTCTGTTTACCTTACAGCTATGCTCCTTGATTAGAGACCCAAAATGGAATTCATTTGCTTTCTTTTGTGAAAATTACCGTAAGATTGGGATTATTATATTACCAACCTCCACAACCCTCACAAAAGAGAAGCCCCACTGTAATTGTCTTCTACTGATAACATCCAGTGTAATGCAGGAAGATGCTGAGAGACCCATAACATAAAACTGCTAGCCACAGCTATAAAATATTTAAATAACTCTTTTGAAGGGAATGATACATTTTTTCAAAGTGATTCTTATTCCACGTAAAAATAGCTTTAAGCTGGCAATATTTTAAGCATATTATTACAAAGGTGTATAAAAACTGTTTGATATTAGTGCCTCGTGTAAATTACTTCGGCCTCTTGCAACTCTTAACACCCAAAACCATCTGCTTAAAGAGACAACCTTGCAATAAAGACTACAGGTACTCTGTGTTCCTGTTCCCTTGAGTTCTCTTTCTCTTTATTACATACAATTGCATGAAAACCTTTCACTTTGTTACGACTTCATTCCTTTTCTCTTCCTCCATCCTGTTAGGATGGAAACTGTTAAAGAATTAACCTCCTGCTGGTGACTCCTGGGTCAGTTTCTCTATTTTTGTTTTGACATCATGTAACAAAGATAAATTTGTATTCAGGCTCTGAATGGTAGCTTTGGGAGGGATATAGCAGGCAGAGCTGATACTTTGCTATTGAGCTAAGCAGAAAGCAGGACACGACTCACAAGCTTTAAGTTAATGTATTAACTTCTATAAAGACAAACCTACAAAATAATTAGCATATTTATCAGACTTAAAAGAAATCATGGGTTTGGTTTTTTTTATCCCCTCAGTGACTTCACTGTTCATGCCACATATGCATGATGTAATTAATGAAGTCACAGTCTCATTTAGCAGCTCATGCACATCACAAAAGTAATCTGCAAGAAGGAATTCACTCAGGACAGACCAAGAGCCAAGTCTTCAAAGAGACCCTTAACATTTAAAAATACAAATATGCATTACTGAACTGTCAGCTGCAAAATGTCTTTTTGGAAAACAGCAAAGTAACACAACTACAATTCTTAAGAGGTTCAAAGTGTGTCAGTGATGGGGGCGGTGGGAGACAGACGTTAAGACTGGACCCCCCACAGCAGTCACCATGTTCGTGCCTTTCAGGTTAAGCACAGAGACAAGTCCAGCCTAAGAAATGTATCCTAATAATTCCTTGAGTCTGTACACAAGAAGCTAGAATAAAAGGGCAGGAACAAAAAACCGCTATGTAGCCAGTTGCCAAAACAAGCTCACAGTCAAAGAATAATGTTGCAGTGTGCAAGACACCCTCACAGACAAATACGGAAAAGGAAGCAATGCCTGGGGATCCTTAGAGTTTTGCTGTGCAACTTCAGGTTAGTGCATCTCCTAAGCAATCTACCCTAATTATAGGGCTGCGCATCCTGCAAGAGACCAGCTGAAAACAATATTTTACACAATAATAGAGGTCAGTGCTAAGTATTTGACAATTTTGGCAAACTCAGTTTTGGTAAGATTGCTGTCATTCTTCATGATAAGCCTTTTGTGTTCCTATTTTGGATTCGATGATACCATCAGAAAAATGTCATTTGGACACAGAGCAGTAAGTCTGCATCTGTAGTACCTTTTTGTAGAGTCTTCCTTTTTTTAATGATGAATGTTAATTATTTTTGTTGTTTTCCTTAGGGGAAGGAAGACATCTATTTGAATTATGTATAGCCTGAAATAGCCAGTGTTTTTTGGCTAATGCACAGAAGCGATAAAAATGAAAGCACAGATTCACAGGGCAGTGGCTGTACTCAGCCGCGGAGTGAGAGAGATTCAAGGCCTTCTGTAAAACTGAGATTCAGAACTCCGTATTAGAAAATTAAGAGAAGTCTAGCACTGGGCATAGGTTAGGAAAAAACCTAATCCTGCAAAGGTGACCATTAATGCACTTGAAGCATCACAAATATAGATGTTCTGATACCATGCCATTGTCAGTGATTATGTCCTTGCATAATCACTGTGTAAGAGACATTACATGGCTGCTTTTTGACTTTCTTCTTTAAAGGGATACTCAATTTTTCCTTAATTTTAGGGTGGGGAAAATAGAAACTCCAGTGGCTGTTTACCAATTATTCTGCTTTGTTGAACTGTAAATTTATGCCACTGAGAAGAGGGCAAAGCAGCTGAGAAAGGCATTTAAAAAAAAGACTACAAAAAAATGACAAAAGAACCCAAGATACTTTTCTGTGTTAATTCATTTGGAGAATTAAGATCAGAAGTAAGCTCCTCCCAAGTCTACAAGACTAATGGTATCATCTAATGATTTGCAGTATAAGCTAAATGTTCCATTTTGAGTTTGTCCTCTCCATTGCCCTTTGGGGCAAGTAGCCATCATGCACCTCGACAAATATAACCTGTGTTGTTGGAGTGTTTTAATCCCTTTTCTGTGCCTTTAGTAGTCGCTTGCATTCTTCTGACATAGCTGAGTGTTGAAGTTAGATGCTAGTTGTTTAACATCAAGTGAATTACAGATTCTTGAAGGTACCTAAATATTACCATCAAATTCTGCATCTGGCTTGTACATATAATAGCTGATAAACCACATACAGAATAACCTAATATGTATATTCAAATACAGGTCTGACTTGCCTAAGCAGCATTTGTGCTGGCATGCTTCTTTCAGATGACATTAGAAAATAGTTAAATATAAAATCAGATAGAGTGCAGTAAAAGCATTCAAGGTGCCATAGAAGTGTTCACAATGATGGGCACATTATTACAGACATCTGAATAGAAAGCATACCTTAGAACTAGTACACAGTTTATTTTCTTCTTTCCATGGTAATTTTCATAATTAGCTAATGACAGGCTGAAATTTGTAATGAATTTTTTTTGAAAACTCATCTTTTCCTTAGGTGACAAAATAAATTTTAAAAGTTGGTCAGAAAATGCTGTGAGAGGTTTCCCCAGTCTACCCCCAGCTCCAGGAAGAACAATCTATATCCCAGCTATTCCCTGGAGACCTTCTTATAACCCCTTCTTAAACCCATCCTTGATGAAAATCTGTCACCTTCCTAGGCCACCCGTTCCAGGGGCAGATTGTTCTTGTAGTCAGAAGGCTTTTCCTGAGTGTGGCCTAAATTCCCATTCAATTTGACTGCAAGCCTCTTGAAAACTCGTTCATTACTATTCTCTTTGCAATTACTATTTACTTATTGGAAGTCTTATCACATCTCACCCTCACTCCTCTCTGCTGTAGACTAAACATGCCTGTTCTTTCAGTCTTTCCCCACAGGTCATGTTTCCCAGACCTTATTCCCGCTTCTCCTCACTGGCTTCCCTCCAAACAGTCCACATCTTCCTCTAGTATGGTTCCCCAAATTGGACACAGTGCTGCAGCAGGAGCCTTATCAGTACTTGAGTGGAAAGATTACTTCATCATCTTGCAGATAAGTCTTGTTTATACAGCCCAGTGCTTGCTTTTTTTTTTGCGTCCTTGTGTTGTTTGGCAACAGTATGAAATTATTAGTTCTTGTTTAATTACTAATCCATTGCAACTCCCTTTACTGTAAAGCTCTTGGTTTCTAAGAGCATAAGCCTATTTTTTGGCTTGTTTAGTTGACATAGTAAGCAACTTTTCTTTTTCATCTTACAAAAGTTCACTTATCTTCAGGAACATTCAGGATCCTTCATCCTTGTTTAGACTGTATCATGTCCATAAGCAAGATTAGCAGTAGAAGATCTCCTAAATTAAATTTGCCCTGCTGCTTCTATCTTCCCCTCCTCCCACTTGGAATGCCTGGCATATGAGATCCATAAGCAATACAAGTCCCAAGGATCCCATGATTTTGGGGTTTGCCAGCCCTATTCATCACACAACACATGCTCTACCTCTAAATTTTGATGTATTTTTTATTTTTGTAAAATTGCTGACTTTAAAAGTAAAGGAAATTTGTCCTTCAGGTCTACTACACATGATATTCCATGGAACTACCTTATGCACAGCAGTCCTGCTGTCATACGTGATCAAATATAGCAAATATTAAGTGCCAGGGTGCATTTTGCTGATTTGAGAGATTTCAACTGCACTGTTTTGAACACCAAAGAGAACTGGAACAAACTGCAAAATTAGGATGTTGTATACAGAATTAACTTCACTCTGACTCAAGAAAGTCTTACAAAATAAAATTTAAATATATTTAGGGGCAATTTTATTCCAATTGCATCTAGAAGGAATTTGAGAAGTCTTCTGCGGAGCTTTGTGACCCCTATTTAGAACTTTGTACAGACAGACTGGAAATTAACTGAAATACCCAGACATACTGAAATAGGAACCTCCCCCCCAATTGCACAAAAGCTGTAATTATATTGGTTACATAAACATTTTAACTGGGGAAAACATTAGATAACTGAAGACACACCCTCCCCCCAACACCAGTTAACCGCCACTCACAGCACAGCGAGAGTAAAATTAACTGAGCAAATAGTTTGTACTGTAAAGCTGCTTCTGAGCGTGGATGACACTGTGCTGCTCGCTCTTTCGTTCCACCTTTGGAAGATGCTACAGGAAACCACTTGAGACTATTCATCTTTTGTTATGCAGTTGCATACATTAGTTTCAATCTGTTTAATCATTGTCAAGAGTCTGTCCCATAAGAAATCAGATAAAGAGAAAAAAAAAAATTATTTGACACACTGAATAATGCTTAACCAGTAACCTAGACTCCACCTGTGCTGACAGAAAAATGGAGATATTCTGAGTTGAAAAAGGGCTGTACAGCTGATCAGCTGCTATACAACTTGCAACGCAATGAGGAGAAACTCATTTTTTCTCTCCTTGAAACCACGCTCTCTGCAAGGCGGCTACTTGCAGAAGGATACCAATAGTCACTCCTTTTTTACTGCATGGAAGCAAAACAGTAATGCAAGTTTTCAGTTGAATGTACAACAGACAAAGAAGGAAATAAAATTTCTACGGTATATAGCTAGGCTGACCCGCCGTTACATTGATTTCTTCTGAGGAAAGATGGAAACTGTACTGACAGGAACAAAAGCCCTGTTGCTATACTGTCCGCACAGCTTTGCTGGTGTCTCGGCTAAGCCAGACAAGGACGTCACCCTGTCACCAGTCGGTCAATGCCAGGCTTTTTTGCTAAATACGCTGTCAAGGGTGCCAATTAGGATCAGCGAGTGAATTCTTATCTGGTAGACATGGGACAAATACCAAATCAGGCTTTGAACTTTCAGCCCAAACCAGCCTCCACACATTCAAGGGGGTGTTTTTTGACACAAGGAGGGAAAGTGAGGTGGTGGTGGGGAGGAACAGCCATGGACAGGGGAGAAGGATGTCTCTGTTTTTCTTTTTTAAACCACAGCATCATGATTTCTGGATACAGCTGTAACAACAGATCTATTTTGTATCAGTGCCTGCAGCTCCCTGACAGTGAAGAGCTGGTTCAGCAGAATCCAACTCTTGCAGATCACTGGATGCTGCACACATTTCAATGAGTTTGAAACAGCACATGCTGTATTGCTATCAGGTGAAAGGCAGCAGCGGAAGGTCAGACTGCATCAGAATTCAAGGATACAAACTCCTACAGAGTATAATAAATGGTGTAGCACAGTTCTGTGAGTGCCTAGGTAGTGTTTTTCTCTATGCGGAGAGAGGCAATAGTGGTCTGGGACCTAATTTATGTAACAAGCTATTTAAGAGGGAAGCTAATTGAAGTACATAAATCCTGAAGAGTGCCACATGAAGCCAAGATACTATTATTAGCCCAACCTAGATGAGGTTATAGAAGTGCATTAAAAAATCTCAATAAAAAAAATTAGTAGGAAACATTCCCCATTCAAGATCCCACGAGACAAATTCTCTCAAGCAATGATTAGATATTATCCAGAATAATAAAAAAAGAATACTAAAAATGGATGTGAAGAAGGAAAGTAGAAAAAGCACAAGTTCACCCAAATGGGTCACAACTTGTTCCTAATGTTCACTGTCAGTATGTTTTAAAGATAAGAGATCATAGCCAACTAACAGAGTGGCAGCTGAAAGTAAAATTGAACTATAATTCTGCCAGAAAATTATTTTTTCAAATTACCTGCTACTTATGTATAAGGTTGCTGTAAAGTTAACTGTCCCAGAAGCATTTTCAGCAGTGTCCTCTGACAAACTCTGGTGTCATTCATCCATTACCTGTCCTAAGCATATTATATTTTCCCCTCTGCCAGATTTACCAATCCTACCAAAGACAGAAGTAACATTTATGGGCATTTCCACCCTTGTGATATGATCAGACTGGAGAGTGCAAGGGCACACCGTGGTTTCTGTTCCAGCCACCACAAACCATGAGGAGTATGTGGATGTGGACCAAGAGCACAGCTGAGAAACTAAAAGCAGTAAGCTAAAATAAAAAAGCACCACTCCTTCCCCCCTACCCCCCGAGAAACAAGAGAAAGGAAAAGGAAAAAGGACGAATGAAAAGCGTGTGCAGTGAAAAAAGGAGATGGAGGTGAAGCAGGGCAAGGGAGGAACCACTGAGCACCACACACTATTTCTGACCCTGGCCAGTAAGTCCATAACCCTGGAAGAGACAGGCAGTGTAACTCTGTGCCCATACAACACCCACTTCACTTTAAAGAATCAATATCTTAGGGAAAAAGCACAACTGAGCTACATGGAGAGACAACAGCTTTAATCTAGTTTTACACTGCATTCCCTACAGAGTACATCTACTTTAAAGGTCTTCCTTCTCTAGTTTTTAAGCTCAAGCCTCATTTGGAAAAGATAAACAGATCTTACTGAAGGATTTCTTCGGTCAACTTCTCTAAAGACAGACTTAGGGCTAGGCTGAACATGCTCCTTGACAAGGAAGAGTTTCGCATTTCTCTGAAAGATCATCCTTTGTGCCACACTGCCACTTGGAACAAGACTTTCGCCATGCCCTGGTCACATACTGAGAGCAAGTGGAAGTACATTCTTACACTGTTCAAAGTGTGGTGCCTTCTACTTCCAGCTCAAGCAGTATGATTATATACCTGTATTTTACTAAAATGAAAGAAACGCAGCTAGATAATAGGAATACAAACCTGGGAGACATCCGTATCTATTCACATATGAAGCGCCAGGTAGGCAGCATCCCTCTGTTAAGGCTCTGGATACGAGTGTTACATTACAGGTGCACTCCGTACCTATGCTGTGGGGACTCTGCAGAAGCAGCTCAACATTACATTATATTTTTGGCCATATTTTGTCTCATTTTTTGTGGTAAGACGAGAAACCCACAGGAAAGGATTCTTCCAGCCTCCTGTTTGCACATGAAGTTGTGGTGAAACAAGATGAAAAAACCACTACGCGTCACATCTAGTTTGTAGTCTGTCATCATCTCCTTTCCTTGAAATAATGGCTTGCCTCCCTCGGGTTTTCAGGTTGCTCTTCAGAGTGCGGTATAAACTCTGTTATTCCACAAGCACTCTTTGAGCAGCAGGTAATGGGCAGTGAGCTCTCCTTAAAACCCGTTACGCTCATACAGCAGCCCTCGTGCAGCCTCATGCACAAACTAACCAGACTAATTTCAGGTCTACAGAAATAAAGTGCTGTCTCTGCTAACTTTGTCTTAAAGCCTATTGCTTTTGCATAGGTCTTGAAAAACTAAGGGGGACACAGAGAATTATCAGCAATATTTTTCCTTCATCCCTTTCCTGTGAGGAAATAATTTAAATCCTTTACCTCTGACTATCAGCATACCTTTATCTATTTTAACAGTGCATCAGAGGCAGTGCTATTCCGCAGAACATCTTCACAGAGAAAGCTCATGTATAAAGTCAATGGAAAGGCCAGTTTTCATTTTCAGGATAAAGCAGTCATTTACTTAAACAAAATCCAGGAAACCCAATTCAACTATACCTCACGTGAAGTATGAGATTATTGGGCTAAGGTCATAAGTATTTCTTCTCTTAAGGGCAGATTATTTTTGACACTAGGCCGTTATATCTGTTTGAGAAAGAAAAAAGGTTCTGTTGAAGATTATCTTTTTTCTGTTTGTAACTCGAAGTGAATTCACAAATCTTGGCTGAGCTTTTCATTCACTGGAAAGCATACATATATAATCTAATCCAGTCATTTCACAGAACTTGGCCGGTCAATATCCTTAGACAGATAAAACTGCACACACAAAATGCTAAATCCCAAGTAACTCTTTAAAAATGCAAGTAATGTTGTCCCTGTAGATCGTCTCATTAAGAATGAGGTTAGATTGCACTCACTCACCATCTTCATTTATTCTCCATAAAGTCACTCAGTTTAAGAATATCTTACCTTTGCAGAAGAATAAATCTGGACATTTTTAATGTGACAAAAAAAAGAAGTCAGTACCCAATTTCCATGTCACTACATCAATAAAAAGATAAGCAAGCTGACTCACAGGGAAAGGTAGAGGGCAATGTCCAATACTCGTTTTACTGAACAGGCCAGTGATTCAGTAGGTTCAGGCCCTGACATTTTTAATACTGATAAAAATCATTTTATGTAACCTGAGTGCCAGAGACTTGATTTACTTCAAACAAGTCCTTACAATTTTGGTGCGGTCTACCAGAGCACAGTAGTTACAGAGAACAATGATTTATAGTTATTCCCACTAACATAGTGTTATCACAAAAAAGCTTTGGCTTATATTCATAGTGTAAAGATGTAAAACAGAGCAATGGAAAAACATGCTAAGCAAGACTTTGTTATTCTTACAAAATGTCACTCTATTAATACTCTTGTTCCCAGTGTACATAATCTTGTTTTCAGGAAGCTAATAAAGCCACAGCAATGAAGGCAGCTGCAAGCACGCGTACCTTCTCACGTTCAGTATGCTGTACAATAGCAAGTTTCAACACTGATTAACACTATTGAAATGGAGTAAAACTCAAGTGTGTTTAAGTTTCTAGTCTAAGTTAACTAGCCAAAAAACACCCTCAAACTGAGAAACGGTTGCCTGTTATTTCACTTGCCTACAGATACCCAAGTTAACACAAACATTTGGCAAGTTGTATTGATTGTTATAAAAACTAAAAACCCAACACTAATTTCAATTTAAAACTTCTTTTAAATCTGAAACCCTCACACAAAACCCTAACCAAACAAAACCCCCCAAACCTGACAGTATCACAAGCGTAACAGTCGTTAGCGTTCAGCGTGGATATTTTCAGATTTCAAGCGTCTCTAGGCTTTTCTGATCTATATGGTGTGCTAAGCATTACCGTCTTTAGAAAAAGTAAGGAAGCCAAGTACTCTGAACTCAGGCAAACAAGAGTTTGGAGATGAAGCAAATTTATTGTTCCAAGTGTTGAAGTTAGGCAGTATTTTAAATCACCAGCCACATGCTATTGTCACATGGTATATATATATCATAGAGCCTTGTATGTAACCCATGGTTTAGAAAATCAAAGATGCCGCCTGCATAAAGGACAGACAGAGAACAGCATCACTGAGGTACTTGTCCCATTTCTTTCAGGCCAGTTACTGCATAGATATCTAAGGTTAAGGAGTTCTGACATTTTTCTGAACAGCTTTTACAGTATCATAAGATAACATAATGAAAATACATTGTATTTGAAACCAAAGAGCAGCATTAGACATGCACTGGTAGAAAACACCCTGTGTGCAATTTGAGATGTTAAAAGTACCATACACAACTGGGATGTTAATCTAAAAGCATATTAATTTAATTTGACTTAATTTTTTGTGGAAAAAAAAAGTCTGCATGCTCTTATTCATAAAAAGGGAACTCTCAACATTCAGCTGTGGTGGGTACAACATAAACATACACAGTCTTCATGTTCAGGTTCTTCATGGAGATGTCCTTCGGGATCTCTGAACCAAAAAAAACAAGAGAGAAACAGAACACAGTTAGCACTCTTGCTTACAAGTCAAACTATCAACAGGTTTTTTTCCTTTATTCAGACAGTTCTGCTGGTTCAATCAAAACGGGACTTGGACAGAAACTGCTCAGCTCAAAATTCCCCTCTTGTGAAAGCCCGGTGCATTAAAGGAAGGGTCAGCACATGTCAGGATTGCCACTGCAAGACCTGAAGATCCTGTTCTAGGTTACAAAGTAGAATTCTTTGAAAGCCTGTGTCAGCCCACAGCTCCCAGCTTCACATCCACACAGAATAATATCTAGGTCAGAAAATCATTATATAATGCAATGAAGTCAGTATTAACAATACAACACAATGCACTGAAACCCAGAGTCCCTTACAAACATCATGTGAGAGCGGCTGCGTAAAGACCCATCTCCCCCAGCACCCCATCTCTGACAGGAGACAAACAATGTACACGTGAAGGAGCACAAGAATAAGAACCTGCAGGCATTAACTTGAGTTCTATATGTAAAGCAAGGACTGGAGCAGTAAATGCTGAGAAACTAATGGTGCAATCTTGTGAGTATGCCTAAAGGATTTCATACCATACCAGATCAATTCCTTAAGTCTTTTCATAGCTATATGCACATAGTTTGGAACAGTAAGAGGATAAAGTCTCACCAACAAACCTCTTTTAAGGATATAGCATATTTCCAACAGGCTGATTCAGGGTTTATAAATAATTGCAAAACACAAAACACAGAGTAACTGCACTTTGTGGCTACAGAAAAGTCACCTGCAAAGTTGGTAGGAACTGGAGATCTCTTTTGCTATTCTTGCTGGCCTTACAGAGCATTTTTCCCAAGAAGTCAGGACAAGCTAGTTGCTAGCTCAGTGCTTCCCTGCGCCCGTCAGCCTACCCCAGTAACAGAATAGATTGGTTTGAATACTGGGAGGTACAGCTTTGGAACAAAAGCAATCTGAAGAATAAATACATCAGAGGTCTCTTTACTGAGAAACTTCACAGTGGTAACCACAAATACATCCACTGAAACCAAAGCAAAAGCATATCGGGGGTGACGGTGTTACTCTGCCCACGAGAATCCCTATGGACAACACAAGCAAACAAAAGGTAAGTTTAAATTTTGGCACTAGTGTAAAAACAAATGACAGGTTAATAACGTTCAGAACGGCTGGGTGTTTTTTCAGTCGAACTGATTTTGCAGTGTACTGCACTGTATCACACGATTGACGCCTGATATTCGCCCTGCTCTAACCCGGGCTCGCCTCTGGCTGACAGCGACCAAGGCGCTGCGTGTGCTGGGGGAGGCAAGGCTGTGAAGCGCACACATGGAGGGAATGTAAAAGCAGTTCAGTTTTCAGAAACATGATGTCCAAGTGAAAACGGATTCTAGAAATGGCAGCAAGAAGTTTTGTTTCCATGTAACAGTATGCACACTTCTAACATTAAGGCTATTATCTTTCTTCAAAAATATTTCATTTTTAGACTCAGCAGATGTAGTCTGCATCGAAGTTTAAAAGCCATCTATTAATTACAGAATTAAGCAGCCCTCATGGATCATGGTGGCACTGTTTTTAAGGAGTTCTCTTCCAGTGTAGTGCTCTGCTTTAAGCAGCTGTACAGAACTGTAAGAGTGGAGGTATAATCCAATTCAGCAATTAGTGCTTTATTCCCTCATTAACCTTCCTTCCCTCCCCCCATGAAAATGTTACGTCAGTATGTAAAAAAGTTATTTCGGTCTGCAGAAGCAGCCAAACAAACCACGAACTTGGTCTCAAAGTCTTTTATTATTTATTTTTTAAATCCTGAAAAATGAGGAGCTACATGAAGCTTCTTTTTTCAACAGTATTTAAGACAATAACTACTATTAGAAATTGGAAACCTGATGTATCAATAAAGTGTAAGGACATCCTCCTTTCTCTGCCACTTCCTCCATAGGAAGGCTCTGAAGTTAGTGCTTGAAACACTGCCTTCGTGCCCAATGCAGCTCCCAGTCAGCTACCTGCAACTCGTGGTTCAATCTCATGAATAAGCAACGCTCACCGCTTTGGCACTGATTTGTAGAACGCTTTTCCAGTATTCCAAAAAGGAGGTGAAAACCACATTTGTTTCTGAAAGGCTGGCAAGCTTTTGTGCAGTAGATAGCAGATGTCCAACTGCCTGTAGCTGACATTTATAAGAATGATATTTTCAAAACTGGTAGCTCATTTTCCTCCAAGTGATTTTTTTCTTTTTATAAAAACAGGTATCAACCTTCCAATTCATGGCTTATTTTCAAACATTTCAAATTATTAACAGGAAATAATTTTTTTATTATTTTTAGAATAAACCATAAAAAACCTACTCAAGAGACTGAACTTTTTGTTTTGAAGGCAGTACCTTAAATGTATACTGATAAAAAGAGGAGTAGGAGATTACAAAGTTGCAACAACCCACATAAACATTAACTGAACTCATATTTTCCAGAGACATCAAAATATGTGTTTTATATGCAGCAGTTACTTATCATATAAAGAGAACTGAAGATAAAGTACGACCATTTCAGTGGTTATTCCATTCAAAAATGTTACTAAAAGAGCTGTATGGTGAGAATTAAATCTGAGATAGCAGAAGCATAGCTATATGGCATAAGCATGTGTTAGCTACACCAATAAACCTCCAGGACCAAGTTCTCCACATTCTGAGCCTAAAAAAGACCAAATCAGTTGTTTTAGCCTTTGAAGAGTTATCAGATCTGATCTTTCACATCATCATGAATTGTCACTTTACACACTCCATTTAAAGTTCAAATAGTTCTGGAGAATTCACCCTACCAATATATTATCGCCATTTCTCTTGTAGGTAAAGGCATTGTAAAAATCCGTACTTCAGTTTTGACTTAGAGGCTATCCATCATCCTGTTTTGTCTGTTACTTCCCCCTTTCAAAGTCCAAAAGTTTTCTACAGTAGTTATTTCAGTACCTTAACTAAGTCCTGTGCTGCTGTGAACCCTTTTGCCCCGTTATGCTCATAAGAACCAAAAAAGGAATACGTATACCATCCATTGCTCCTGCACGGCTAAACTCCCAGTCAGCAAGGTTCCACACTGCAAATGCCGTGTGGTTGATATACTCGGTTCTTGCACCTTGTGCTGTTTCTAAACACTCAGTCTCCAGTTCTCTCTGTTTGTTAACACCATCCAGCACATTAATTTTAGCATTAGCTCAAACTATCAACAGAAAGTCTCATCAACATTTTACTTACAAAAATGGCTTTCCAATAAACAGAGTTCATGTCACACAAAATAAAAATCCAACCAAAAATCCACAACAAAAGAACCCACACCTTACTTGCTCCTCTATCTCTGCTGCTCGAACCCCTTCAAGCCAGGTGGATAGCAAAGGGACCCCAGTTTTAGCCAGCTACCCGAGAGCGCTACATTGCTCCTCCTCTCATCAGCTGATGGGGGAAATTCATCCCATCCTAAGATTCGACAGCTAGTTTAAACAAGATATCTAACCTCTGGACAGGTAACCTAACATGATAAGTTAAAGTTAAGCATCATGTATCCCTCCCACACAGCTTGTACATCATGTCACCCTGATAAACTGGAGACAGAATCCTTTGCATCTTTTCATTTGAAGAGCTGAATTTTCCTGAATACACAGAAATACCTGGGGTTTTTTACCACGTAGTTTCCAATCCATCCTTCCTGTCAACTGAAGTCCCAAATCTTTCTCAGGTCCAACTTTTTAGCACTACAGGTGGCTACATCTTTAGTCTTATCTTTTCCATGAATCAGAGATTTTTGTTTCTACGCCTCACCACCTGTCTGTGGTTTTGGAAGATTCTTTAACATTTCAGATACGTGACTACGTGATAAAGCTTCCTACTTCCCAGGTATTCTGAATGAATTGCAGCTGCCATACCCTACCAAGTCCGACCTACTCACACAACTCTAAAATAGATCCGATACCTTTTCACCCACTCCTGTTCTCCAAAAAGAAGGAAAAAAAATAATATCTGCAACAAGTTACAGGAACAATTTCAACTGGTTCTTAAAATATTAAGACTTTAGACTCACTCACTTCTAGGAGGAGATTCACTCTCTAATCTGCTTAGTCACAGCAGCATGTAACCACCATTTCCATTGCTGACTGACCTTTGTATTCCAAAAGGAAGAAGCTTCTACAGAACTTGTCTTGGTCATTTCTTGAAGGGAATGCATTAAAGCTTTGAATTTCTAAATGTATATGTGTGCTTAAAGGATTTTATTAAGTAAATATTGAATTACTCATCAAAATTAGAAACCAATGTGTAAACAGCGTGCATTTAGTAATTCAACTAGATCTCAGGCTACATTAGCTGCTCCTCAACAACAACTTCAAGTATCCTTGGACAAGCAAACCAAAAGTTTGTGCTTACCCTGAGTTTCCGCTTCATCCAGGAACAATTTTAGCCTCCTGCTCCTGAGCCCAAAAACTTTTGCCGTTTCATGTAGAAGACCTTGGTACGTTAACCCATTCTGACCAACAGGGTTCTCCATTAGAAGAGTTCCCACTGTACCTTTCTGACATTCTGCACAAGACAAACAGCTGGGTCACTATTGGTAAGGAATAATATTACTTCATTTATCTTGGTAAAGTGAAAATTAGGATTTCTTCTTCCATTTCATCTCTATTTCTTCATAGTGCTGAGTAATTACCAGTACCAGCCTACTTACAGATACTCACTAGATAAATTAATGAATTACAGAATCAGAAGTGATTACTAACAGCTAACAATCAAAAAACTGCAGAATTCTCTACACGGGGCAACAGGGTAACCTGGAGACTTGGAAATATGAAATATTTCAGCAGGACACAAGCCCACTAACAACTAGAGAAGCTCACAAAGCACCTTCTGATGATCAAATCCACAGTTAAAGCCACATTTTGGGCCCAAGTAGGTTCCCAGTAGTGTCAATAAGATTCCACAGGGACCCAGTCCAGAGAGGACTCGTACCAGGGCAGAAGTTAAGAGCAAGCTAACAACACAGCTCTTTCAGTGTGAGGTTTCAGAGTAGAATTCACAAGATCAGCAGCTGTGAAACGGAATTCCATGCGCATGTCAGGTTAATCATACAATTCATTTGGCTTTTAAATAGCACTAAGAAACATTTCACAGGCTGTTTACACTGTCTTGGTAAAGAGCTGCCTCCTCAATTTTTGGTCAGTTTTGGACTCAGCCTTTTAAAAGAAGCTGCACAAGTGAGCTGATGGTCAGAAACAGGAAAACAACGCTGAAGGGCTCGTGTTTAAATGCTGTCCCTTATCTCAAACTGGTTCTCCTTTTCTGAAAAGGAGGAGAAAAGCTAAATATAAACATTGTTCTTATTAGAAAGCACATACTAGGAAAAAATAAACAAAATCACTATTTACCAATGAAAATATACGTACTCTGCTTCATCAGTAAGCGATGGTGCCCAAAACTTATATCACAAAAAGCTCAGCCGGTAAGTGAGGAGAGATCAGCATCCTACCTACCTTGTGGGTTTGCGTTTATTAACTGCAGGTTGATGTACTGGCAGAGCAGAGCATCAGGAGAGCTGCTCAGAGCAGGTGCTGGCCCCGTGGTCACATGTAGAGTCTGTCCGCTGAGACTAAGCAAGTCAGCTTTGTTTATCAGTTCTGAAAAAGAAAACAAGACCTGTCAGGCCATTTCAGGGAAGCGGAGGTCCAGTTCTCACTCAATTATCTGTCAGTGAGGCTTCCCGATTCCACCATGGAAGCGTTTCCCTCTTCTCTAGTCCTTGCTCAAGAAAGAGCATTTCTCCATTTTGAAAAGTGAAATCTGTACAGAAATATTTTGTTTTCTTAATACCACGGAGTACTTTGCTGTGAAAATGAGCTCCTACGTACTGTTTCTTCCTTGCGTAAATATATGACATGATTACTTATGCAATAAAAACAGTTAAATAACTCAAAACAAAGCAAGAAATTATTCACTTATGGCAACCATTTTTATCTCATCGAATTAAGACCTATGATCTTTGCATCTACCCTGATGTCCCTAGCTGAAGCAGCACTTGGTATGTGTTACTATGCAACATCAGGACATCTCCCTCATTAAACTCCAGATGACAATAAATGTCAGATCAGTAGCTGGTTAGCTCATGAATAATGCCCTATGCATTAATATTTGTGTTTAATGTCAACAACAGCTGATGATTCAGCAGATGACTCCCGCCATGCCTTTTTAGAAAATGGTGGAAGATCAGACCCAAAATAGGACCCATGTCTCAAAGGATTTTAGAAGTAACACCAGCACCCCGAAAGCACTCAGAGAAGAAGCTAATGAGGTTTCTGTAACACAAATGAAATATGTAAGGCTGCATTCTGCCCTACCTACATGGGCAGCTGCCTGTCTATCGCAGAGATGAAAAAAGCTGCTGATAGCCACCATATTAAAGATACAGAGAAACATCACCACACTCTGCTACAAAGCTTTTGCAGCTACAAAAGAACTCCAAAGACCAAATCCAGGAAGAACTGATAAATTAAATTTCATGTAAGAATTGTGCACAACCTGTACATACCCAACAGGCACATCTGTCATCTCTTACCAACAGGTTTCCACGCCCTGTCAGCCCTGTTCCCATGTTGCGGAGCCTAAGCTTTACAAAGCTTATTTTCCATTAGTTCACCTGAATGAATTTCAAAAGGGCAGAAGTGACACTCCTTTCTCCAAGTTTTTTTTTTTTTTTTGTAAATTTAAAAATGAAAAAACCCCACCCAAAACCAAAAAAACAACCAACAAAAGAAGGTGAAAAGTAATTGCAGGCTACAAGCTCTCACAGTTTTGCCCACTGCCACAGAACACCAAAGCGCGATGCATTGTGGCAGGCTTCTGAGACTGCCCTAAGGAGGGACGAAGAGTCCCCATATCTACCCTTGGACCGTATCTCAGATTCTAAAACACTATCTTTAAAAAAATCAACATATACATATACAGCTTTAAAGAAAAAGGCAAAACTCCATTGGTGTTTCTAAAGTTGTTTTCTAGCATGAAGAGTTTGCGATGACAGTGGCCATCTGCCAGCTACCCAAACCCTTCTGTGGTAGGTTTGAGGTGCCGGCGCATGCTCAAGCACAGGAGGGGGCTTTGCTTTTGGTTTTACTTACAGGAAAGCAAGAAAATAACCAAATTAACGAGTGGACAGGATTTCATCGCATGGAAAGGGAGTCAGCAGCAGGTTTTCCCTAGCATAACGCCAAAGCAGTGTTGCTTGCCATTTACATACAATTACCAGGTCATGGGTAGGAGACAGCACTAGTAAGCTGGGCGCCTCACAGAGTAAGAAACGCACGGCTCGGGGAACTTCCAGTTTGACACTACCCAGCTGCTGGGATCTGGACAGATCTACGCAGGGCAACAGGGCATGAGCTACAGTCACGGTGATTTGTGTATTTAACAGCTCCAACGTTTTGCATTACAGCATCTCTGACATTTTCGCAAGGAAGAGCTGAGGTACAGTGCTGTCAATAGAGTGGGTTCACATAACCCTCTAATAAGAGCAAGAAAAAGAAAAAAAGGGATCCTTTTTCATATATAACAATACACTTCAAAGCAAGGAGATAGTACAAGTGCTCATCAATATTAAAATCACTTTTAAAGTCAGTTCTCCCTGCAACTGAATTTAAGTGGTAATACTCTTCTAAGGTACCTTACAGCCTCATGCCCTTTTAAAAATTAAAGATTAAAAAAATCTTTTTGTAGTCTTTTTCAGAAAACAGTGCTAAGAATAGAATTCAAAGAAATCAGGCATCTGAAAATCATAAAAATGAAATAAGACACAGACTAAGAAGTTTGTAGGGGGATTTTTGCCTCCCCCCCCCCTTAAGCCCAACATGATTTACAGCTTCATTTATTCCCATAAAGACAATTATTTTTTTTAAATAGGTCTTTTTCAACATGGTCTACTTCCATGAAAGCTGAATGCAACTCTTTTGAATGCAAAAAGCATTGCCAGTAAGAAGTTTAGAAAGTTTCCAGCTTTTCAGCAATCTAGAGCTAAAAGAAAGTCACAGACAACTGTTTTTACCACCTGACTTGAGCCCAGCCTCCTTCATTAAATTTTTTCTTTTTAAATGTAAAAAGAGCCAAATTCTATTCCTCGTTTCTGAAGATCAGTATAAATCCTAGAGCCTTGCTTAGTGCTTTTGCATTTTCTCAAAATATATTGATTCACAGTTGGGGAAGAAATGTTTGCCCCCTTCTTCCCATGTTGCACTGAAAACCAGGGACATGACATTATTTTAGCCTGCCTTAATACAAGAACTGCCTGATTTTGTGCCATTACACAACCCTAAGTAAATCTTCATTACAATTAGAAAACAAGATGATAAATTACTGCAAGTAAAGTGGATAGCCCTAAAAACAACAGGAAGGAAAATAAGGAGCCAGAAATACGGTTTTGCTGGGTCACAATTTCATTAACACACATGGGAACAATTCGGCAACAATTTCTCCAGAGCGCACGACCTTTCTTTGCCATTCCTCCCAGACAGGGCGGTCGACACCAACCCCCTGCCTGACCTAACGAGACCCTGGCATCACCGTGAGGCCTCACCTGACATCACCCGTGCAAAGGCTGCGCAGATAAAGCAAAGGGACTGCATCTGAACCAAACACCAGGAATTTCAGTTCTAGTCTCTAACACCTTTAAGAGCTATTTTCTTTGTATGTGCCTTGCACAAGGAGCCGTATCTTCTGCTGATCAATACTTACTGAAGATCTCTGCCAAACTGCAACAAAAGTAAATTTGATAATCTAATCTTTCCAAGGGAGTTTTCATGTTGTTCATATGCAGGCAGGGGAAAAAACCCGCTCTGCCCAGACCACTTACGAAGAGTGAAAGTTTAAAATCAGCATGCTAAGAGGGAAAGTTGCAAAATGATACCTACACAGCAAAAGCAACATGGAAAGGAAAGAAATAAAGCTTTTATTACTACTGCAGAAAAGCACCTTTGAGGAAGAGGCAAAGTTCAGATTATCTCTACCACTTCCTTTAGGAATTCAGCATTAGTAGATTGAGGCTGCAGCCTTTTGTCCTATTAGTGGCAGAAAACAAACCAGGTAAGGAGTCCAACTACTTCTAACCTTAATGAGATGAGTTTCCCAACTGTTCTTGGCCTTTTGCAGGTCATCTCTTGATAATCATACAGAATGAATTGTAATAATTGTACTGTAATGAATTGTACTGGTACATACCCACCTCTGTAGGCACATACCACACTGCTACAAAGTATATCACTACTATTTGGAAAATGATTTCAAGAAAAACTATTTCTTCCTTGAAAACAGAAGTGAAACTTGAGGAACATACTGAGGGATTCAGACTTTCCTATAAATCACCTATCACTGAAAGCAGAGCAGAATCATTTCGTGTGACAGAAGTATCCAGTTCAGCTGAGCACAACTTGGAAAGAGGTTTCATCGCAGCAAAGTAAATGCATTACATCCGATATGAAAAACCCCCAAACATTCTTCTAGAAATACTTTCAGGAAGAGACAAGTACGAAAACTAAGATCAAGGTGGTAACAGTGACATTACGGACTCAAGTACGACTACTCCCCTTCCGATGGCACAGGTAGTCACGAACTGGGGATCCTGAGCAGTCCAACGGGCACCCCAAACCAGCCTTTCACAACACCCAACTCGAGTGTTTCCCCTTCGATGCTGCTTCCGTAACATTTCTATGAAAACACACCAGCAAAAGTTTCCGTAGTCGTCCAATTCCTATTTTTGCAGTATTTTATCAGTTCTGTGTCGCTCATTTTAGACTTAGTATGAACACTGCAGAAACAGGCAAAGCCTGAACTTCAGGATGTGCCTGTAAACAACACTAAGAGCATACAAAGCACTTATGATTACTCTTCAAACATCCCTCAAGCCATATCGCAGCATGGCCACTACAAGTACGCTACTCTATTCACTCACCGAAGTGCCTAGTTACTAGCGTAATCTTGTTCTCAGTGTGCTGATTTTCAGTTGTAACTTTTCCTGATGTACTGAAATATTATACGTGATTTAATACTAAACCAGCATCTTGGTCTCAGGGGAGAGAATGCCAGCTTGCTGGTGGGGTCTCAGTGTCACTAACTGTAAGATCTTTCATAACATTTTTGTTCTCCATCTCAGCTATATTATCTTCATAATGAACAAAACTAGGATACAGCCTTTAAGTCTATATATAATCCATAGACAAGAGTTTACATTCTCACGCCTTAATAGAGGCCAAGCTCAAGCTGCAAAAATATTCCACAGTTTTTTCTAAAAAGAAGAAATGCAGAGATCCTCAAGTTTCTCTAGGGTGAAAAAGCAACATTTTTTTCCTCTACAGGCAGCAGTTTGCATTCAGTTTAAATTTTCACTCTGCCTGCTGAGGCATTAGGGAAAAAAAAAGCAATGCAAAGCTTATGTCAGCCTGCCATCAATATATAGCACTGCCGGACCCAATGGAAACACTTCCTGAAATAAATCAGATTTTGTCCTGATGAGAACTGCAATGAAAATAAGATAACAGAAGAGATGAGCACCATTTAGCAGCAGCTTTTGGAAGCATTTTGGTGTGAGTACAAACACAGTCTCATTAGCTAAATAGAGTATTTCCTTATGCATTTTCTTGTCAATTTTGTATATATATAGAAAAGCTATACACTAGATAACTCCTAGCTGCTGCCAGAAAGACATTCAGTTTTCCTTGTTGTACTCCATTTACCTGTTTTTCCATTAAAAACAGACAGTTTTGAGTTTTTAAGACCAAAAATGCAGGAGACAGCATCTACAAGTCCACTGAAGTTCAAAGTATTATCTCCTTTTGGATTTTCCAGCAGCAACACACCATCTAAAACCAAAATTAAGAAATTAAAATGCCGTTTAGAAGCAACATCCAAATTTCAATGATTTTCTAATGACTCTTTCGAATTACTTCCAGGACATTTCTAAGCTAAGTTCGAACTGGCAACACTGCGTCTTCAAGAAATTTTTTCAGTAAGAAAGGGAAAGAGGAGAGGAAACAGGGAAATCGACTCAAGTGGACTTCAGATTTAGAGTATGGAAGTTACATTGTTTCTATTAGCAAAGCAGTCTCATTTTTATGTCACTGAATCATAATCTATTATTATATTGATTAAAAATTGGCAGACTGGGTGCCCTCCGAGATGTTCACCAGCTGATATAGTTACGTTCACTATTATTAATTAGCTTTGTAACCACGTCAAACATGGCACACTTACTTTGACACATAAACTGCAAACATATGTAGGAAAAAAAATTCCAGAGAGTGCACTCAGTTTTCTCTCCTTTTACTATATTAACTCAACCTTGTAACACTTAACAATATCACTGCACTCATCTTTTCATTATGCATTATTCATTATATTCTCTAGTTCTAACTATTCTTTTCAGCTCTATACTTAATATCTAAGTTTTCTCAAAACCACTATCTCTTCCACAGAAAAGCATCCCCTACATTTACAGTACTAGACCAGGAATTACAAACTCTCAAGGCACACACTCTGAGCGTGGGTGAATGCACAGACACAGACACAGTGCGTACACCTCCCTACAGAGCCACATACAAACCCTTCTGCAGAACAGACGTAATTCCTGTGTGCACCTGAGTATTCACTTCAGGTCCACGCCAGAAGACATCATGGACAACATGTGGTTTTGCTTTTAATAAACTTTTCAAGAATTATTTAAATTAATATTATTTAATAAAATTTTAAAGAATTATTCAAAGCTACTATTGGAAGGGAGTTTGCACCATCCTTCAGACAAATTTGTGGCTCCAACATTCATCACACCGTTTTCCAAACAATCTTCTAACACCGCCACCGACAAATCAAGCCCAGTACATTCCTACCTTGCTCCGTCCCGTTAACACAAATTTTGAGGTTGACGTAGGCACAGACTGGACCGACACACTGACTCAAACCACCTCTGACGAGTGTAATTTCTAGCTCTGATCCCTTCAGCTGAAGAAAGAGGAGTGTTATGATTATTTGAATTCAGTTCTATTAAACAAACACAACAAAATATTTTCCTTAAAGAAACAACATTAAGATCTTGTTGTCTTATACAAAACATGACTTACAATAAAGTAGCAACTTGTGCCACATCTTCTTTCAAAGACAGAGCATTTCAAACATTGATTTATCTTTAATATACGTTAAAGATCTAGCAGTATTTAACACATAGAAAACCAGAGAGGAATAAACAGCCTGCTTTTCATAAGTGATGAGCAGCGATGACAGTCTCCCAAAATATAATCCAAAAGCAAATATACTTGAGAGCAAGACTCTTCCAGAGGTAATTCAGAGCATCTGAAGACGCGACCCTGCTCTCAGTCGCCGTCTGGAAAAGCCTGCATCTCTCTCCAAGGGGCGACCGAGAACAGCCAGCCGCAGCGGCTGCCTTGATACAGTCAGCCTCTGTGAATATCTCCCCAGTAGCAATCAGTGAATCAATTAAAACTTCAAACACCCCAACCAGAAGTGGAACAAGTATTTCCCTTCGCAAATGAGACAGAGGACGAAGAGACTTGAGAATCTGCAGCAATACTACAGAAACAGACTTATTTGTAGAGGCCTTAAACCACAGCTTCAAGGCTGCACCACTTCCAAGCATGGGTCTTTTCCTGAACTAAGTACAGGCTGGAATTACTCCTGCACTTAGACCAATTTGCATGAGAATCACACTCTAAAAGATCTCTTAATTACAATTTGTAATTAAAGAAATATCATACAGAAATCACTTTGATGAACAACTAATACTAAGTGGCCATTTCAGCCGAATTTTTTGTAAATTTAGACACTTTTAAATAATTTAGTCTCTTTGTTAAGAGTCACAGTCCAAAGGGTGATCACCTCAAACTTGGAAGTGCCACCCTTTGCTGAGCTCCTACTATGAACTAGGGAAAGAGCCTCATGGAGCAGCAAATCTCACTTTGTCTTTACCCAGTCCTGCCAGCAATTAAAAATTCATTTTTCAAGTGGCTGCTTTTCCTTCCCAGTATTTTCTGAGCAACTGCTGATTTTTTTTGTTGTCTCTCACATCAGGTTTTTGGAAGAATAATTCATAATTAAAACCTTGTATCACAAATTGATCCAGGATAATTTCACAGAAATACTGATCCTGAAAGTAATCAAAACACTTGTAGAAGAGACAGACTGCATTTCATTTTTGTCCCAGTCTTCACGTATATTCAACATCATGCAGACCTGTTATTCCTTTTAATATCTGCTAGAAATTTGGTGCAAAGAGCTCACCACAGTTGTCTTATGAACTCGCATGTGGAATTACATACTTCCTTAACTTGCACCTGCTTTTGTATCTGAAAAATCTGTATCATCGTCTATATTATCATCACTGTAAAGCATTTTGCATGTCAATGCTGCTTATCAACCCCCACCAACAGAAGATAGTTGATGCATAATTCAGTTTGAATTCACATCTTCACAGCCTTTATGCCTGAGACTGCTCGTGCCAAATGCAATGCAGTTAGGGCTAATAAAGATGACTGACCATCGCCACGTCTGCTGCACCAAACTGCAAATTCACTGCACGCAGCTGCTGCTATCCTCAACTCTCCACAAAGGGCCAAACTTCAACACTGGAAGGATTTCTAAAGAAGGGCTTTTTCATTGCAGATACTTTTATTCACAGCTCTTAATGTGACAAGCTGGTTGCGGCAGAACACAGAGTACAGAGCCAAACATCTGCCCCATGCAATACATCTCCTCAGTCCCAGGAAGCGAGACTTCCAAGGAAGGCTTCACAGTTGCACTGAAATCTCAGTCATCTCTCTCTCTCTGCACCCTCTATTTAGAGTCGAAGTATGTGACTAACAACTCAGAGGCACAGCGAGCCTGGAAGCACAGTAACCATCTAAATGTGCAGAAGGCAACCCACGCGGCAAAGACCACAGATTAACTCCATCAGGAGGTACTTTGTAGTGATTCAGACTCCTTAAAGTAAAATAATAACAAACAACTTCGCATTACTTAAAGTTTTTATTTGCCTCCATTTACCATAAACTGCGTAGCTTTGGTACACAGAACTTGCAATACCTCCCTGCTGATGTTTTTGTTTGAAAAAGCCTCTATGGCCAAGATTTTAAGCTGACAGGGAGGCACTCTCAGCTCAACGAGACGACTACATTTCTATGAACTTAGTCACTAACTGCAACAGCCACACAGAACTGTCTATTGTATACAGTCTTGTTTCAGCTGTAAGTTTTTAAGTTTTTTCAGTCTGGAATCGGACATTTGTCTGACCCACAAAGCCCCTGTCTCCGGTTTGCACCCTAGCTCATCATTTCCAAAGCCAAATGGATGTCTGGTTTTTGCTGACATCCAGACAACAGCTATCAACTATGTCCATACTAACCAACACCTTCTCTCAGGGTAAGATTTCATCTTTACATAGACAGTATTATATAAAACTAATCCAATAGACTCATCTTTCAGCTTTGCACAATGTTTTTCTTCACTAGAACCTGCCAAATTGAGATTTAGAAAACAGAAAAATAATAGTGGGGGGAATCATACTTGCACAGGTATGGAAGCTTTCACCGAAAGACACAGTGACCAACATTAAAGCTCACGTACAAGGCAATTTTGGAGGCAGGCATTCAGACAAGTGTTTCCCAGCACTACACATTTTTTTTCCAGCTGCTTTGACATTCTAATTCAGATTTGATGTTGACTTCACATCAAACTGTCCATCACCAGTACAGGCTTGGGGTGGACCTGCTGGAGAGCAGCTCTGCGGAGAGGGACCTGGGCGTCCTGGTGGACAACAGGTTAACCATGAGCCAGCAGTGTGCCCTGGCTGCCAAGAA
>Ga0065711_1029459_pt1 | contig 36119 bp, 24 predicted proteins | sample Hoacrofraction12_FD_59098 | JGI IMG/M metagenome (GOLD analysis project Ga0065711, IMG submission 59098) | Hoatzin crop microbial communities from Cojedes, Venezuela - Epithelial fraction 12 v2 (version 2) | ecosystem: Host-associated > Birds > Digestive system > Esophagus > Crop | place...
AGGAAAGGAAAGGAAAGGAAAGGAAAGGAAAGGAAAGGAAAGGAAAGGAAAGGAAAGGAAAGGAAAGGAAAGGAAAGGAAAGGAAGACAGAAGGAGGAAGATAGTAACAAAAAGAAAAAGAGAAAGAGAAAAAAAAGGTGAGAATATGGAGGAAAGAGGGAAGAAGGTGAGGAAGCCCCTCTGCAGCTCCCAGGTGGCCGGGTGCCGGAGGGCCGTGCTGCCCCTCTGCTGCCCTGGGTCGCCCACCACTGCCTGTGCCCCAGCACGTTTCCTCCCCTGCGGAAGGGCTGGCTGCCCTGGCCGCCCCAAAGCCAAGGCCGGCAGCTGTTGGAGGGGCAGTGCTGGCTTGGCTCTGCTGCTGCCAGCGCGGAGCAGCTGGGAGAGGGTGGCAGGTGAGAGGCACAGCCATTACTACAACAGATGGGAGAGGCACGACATTAGATGGCAGGGCTATTATTTACTGAGTGCTCGTGTTTGTCATGGCTGAACATGACATCTTATTAAGGAGTCATGACACTGGGGGATTTTTTGAAGCGTGGGGGCCAAGAAGGCTAATGAACAGGGATAGCTCTAGGAATAGATGGAGGGTGGTGCCACTTTCAGGTCGCAGGCAAAGCTGACTAATGTTTCACCAACCCGGTTTCTGGGAGATCTCCAGGCTGTGGCACGTCTCCCTCGTGCTGTTTAGGGATGCATGCTCCTCGCTGTAGCCTGACAGTGCTGGCTCAGGTGGAAGTGGCTGTCTTGAGAGACCATGATGAAAAGGAGCAAAGCTCAAGCTGTGCTATAGAAAGGGTCCCACCTGTACCTAATACCCATGGACAGCCAAACACTGGTACTCCCGCAAACAAGGGCACGTGGCAGGGAACGGCTTCTGGACAGGTTTCCCCAAATCCCACCTTGCAGGGGGGTTGGAGGAGGGCTCTCAGGCAGCACATGTGATAGCTGGGGAAAGGCCAGACTGAAAGTAGGGCTATTTGGCCCGTTTTGTCCCCCCCCAGCCTGCCAGGGGCTCCACAAGCCTTGCCCTCCTTTGCCTGAAACAAGAGCTGCCTCCCTGCAGCTCCCATGCGCCGGCTCCTTATCGCTGACCCTCTCTGTCAGTGCGGATGCTTGACTAATGTTCCCTTGTAAAATGTTGTGTTAAGCACATTCCAGCCGCTGACATTAAATACTCAGGCCAGGGCAGCGCTCAGCCTCGGCGGACGGAGCGCTGAGCCAGCCCCGGCCACACGCCCGGTGCTGCCGTGGCCAAAACATTTGCCCCTCTCTGCCCCGTGTCCGCCTCTCCCCTGCGCTCCCTCCGGCACAGGCAGCGTGGGCAGCGGGGGAAGGAGGCAGCGGGCAGGACTGCGGCTATCTGGCAGATGAAATAATAATTACCCCAGCCGCCTCCCGGCCTGCCTCGCATTCCTCTGCGCTAACAGCTTGGCTTATTTTGTTTTCGTCCACAAATATTGACTCGCTGGGTTCTTTTCACCTCGTGCCTATTAAAAAGGCATTGCTCATAGTATTGTTATTGAATTTGTTCTACAGCTGCGAGAAATATCCAGTGGCTTCAAGGAATTCACTTGCGCTGCTAGCGCGGGCTCTAAGGGCTGTGTGCCCTCAACAGCCTCCGAAACTGCTTTACCTGCTGCTGTCAAGGGACAGAACCTGGGGCTGGCTCGGCAAGAGCATTGCCCAGCCTTCCCACCAAGGGGGACATCGGAGTGGTCCTGGGGATGAGGCTGCAGAGATGTGGCCTTGCTCCCGGTGAATGTTGCTTTGCTGCTCCATGCCTCAGTTTCACTGTTCAGCCTGGTGATTTCTGACCATTTTTGTAGTGCGGGGTGAGTGTTAATGAAAAGACGTGCAATCTAACAGGCTGACCTTTTGCTGCTGCAGCTTGCCCTTTTTATGTTCAGTTCAGCTAGAAAATGTTGGAGTTGTTTCCAGATGCCTTAACCTGGCTGGGGCAATAACTAGAAAAAACAAATCCCTTAATTTAGCACTGAACTAAATTATCTGGATAATTAACGAGCACGGCAGCAATGCTCACACAGCTCCAACCCTGAGAGTTTGGGGTCGTGGATGTGTTGGTGGTGGGGTTTGATGCCTCTCCCCCATGCAGGGGGGAGTTGGGGTGCAGGGGAGGGATGTGCAAGCTCTCCCCGCTTTCCGCTCGGTGTTCAGCTGAGGGCAGGGGCAGTGGGACAGCAGCCTGCTCGTGAGGAAAGCCCCTGTTTCGGCAGCTGTGCTCAGCTTTGGCATCTCTCCCAGAATAAAATCGACTGGCACCACATTCCCAGGGACTCCCCTCCGTCCCCAGCCACCCCTTCTGGCGAAATCCAAGGGACGCTGGCGCTCTGTCAGCTGATCTTACCTGATTCCCAAATCCCGAGATGGGGTGGGAATAGGTAATTGGGACAGATGAAAAAGGTTGCAGCATTAGCAGGCACCTGGGCGTGGGTGTCCTCATTGAAACCTCTCCCTGTCCCCTGGGAAGTGTCCCGATGCCCCCTTCTCCGTTGGAGAGCTGGCATAAGCCCATTCCTGTGGGCAGGCTGGGGTGTGGGCAGTGTTGGGTTCCTCTGTGTGTACATCTCCTATGGTCTCGGGGAGGGAATGAGCCAGGCGGTGAAGTCTGCAGACACGACAAGTGACAGGGCAGCCTTTCCTCCTGCCACCTGGTTTTGCTCATCTGCAGGACAACTGAATAGCAAATCTCTGGAAAAGGACTCCTGGTGCTGATCTGATGGACCAGCCCTTCCCACCCTCCAGCAGGACCCTTGGCTTGACTTCTTCACCCCTCTAACCTCCCTCCAGATGCCTTTTTAACCTCCCCCAGCATGAAAAGAGCCAGCAGGTGAAATCCCAGCTCGCTGCCCCTGCCTACACCCCAGTGACAGCTACCAGCCCCACGCGGGGGGCTGCTGCCGTCACAGGCATGGGGCAGAGCTGTGGCCCCCTCGGCAGAGGGATGCTGTTTCGGGGGGAGGGATGGGCTGCATGCCGGCTGCTTGTCCTCTGCCCAAAGGGGCCATACCTGCTGCTGCTGTGCCCTGCTCAACCCTCGCACTCACGGGGCTGCTGCGCTCAGGACTTCCCTGGCCCTGGCGTGGGGACAGCAAAGAGATGTTTAACCCTGCAGAGACACCTGGGAGCATGGCCTAGGCTTGGGACGTGGCAGTGGGCTCGGCAGGGGGAGAGGTCCATATGGAGGGGGTCAGCCGGGACACATCGGGGACGGCTGCAAAGTCACGGGGCAGACACGATCCCAAACGCCCCACGTTGAACAGGTTGTCTCCCGTCTCGTGACCAGCCTGCAAAAAATAAAGCGGCTGCCTCCTTCTCCCAGTGCCTGTTCGCAGAAAGCAAATGTCAGCGTTGCCATGCTGGAGTGTTTATTTTGGCAACAGCCGAGGGCCTGGCCAGCGGGCATGAAGGGACATGGCGAGGAGGATTAGCCACCCGGTGACACCACCCACCGTGCCCCGTTGAGGATGTGACACGGCCGGCGGGCACTTCTCTCCTCGTTTCAGGCTGCACCACATCAGGTCTGATGTAATACTGACCGGTCGCAAGGAGGGCATCACTGGTGGCAGCTGGAACCTGGAGGAGAACAAGGACCTGCCTGTGGGTACCACTGAATCCTCGGGACCCATCAGGGCACTGGCTCCAGCTGATGCCCAGGGTCATTCCAGGCATAGCAGCCCCACGTCCCTGCTGTGGGGGCGGGAAGAAAATAATCGCTGAGGAGTGTCCTGTTCTCCTGACCTTTGCTCTCCAAATATTTAGGATCCCACAGCGCACAGTCACAGGCCTTGTTCGGCTTCAGCACGATGCCATTTGCCTTCTGTCTCAGCTGTCTCCAGTAATTCATCTCCAGCTTGCTGAGCTGGGGATGGGGAAGTCGTGCTTGTGCTGCCAGGCTCCCCCGGGGTGAGTGCAGGCACCGGAGCACCCTCCCAAGCCCCGTCTGCTCCTTGTTCCCTGGGCATCCCCCTTGTTGTATGCCCACCGTCACCAGGGATGGAGGGGACCAGCCATGTGAGGGCAGTCCCCTGTCCCTGGCAGGGCTCGCTCTTTGTTCCCCAGTCTGCATCCTTCAAACCAGCAGTGAAGAGGGAGAGCCCAAGCATGGTCAACGACTGAACCCTGGCAAACTGTTGGACTTTGCGTGAGGGAAGGTGCAGTGAGAGTGCATTTAGGGAGAGTTGGTGTAACAAGCAGGTTAATAAGCATAAGGAGAAAACAGAGGTGTCTACGAGCCACTGGCAAGCTGGAGAAGCAATCCCAGATGCCAATATAGCTCGGTATGTCTTGGTCAAGGGCCTGGGCTGGTGGCCATATGAATCTGTACCGCAGGTCATGCACATGCCGTAATTCCTAGCCTGTGCACATGACCCTGGACAGCATCTGCAGGACCTGAGCTTGCTCTCAGGAGGTGGCACAAATTAAGAAGGATGCTTTTATCTCCTGGGGTGGCTGTGGTTATACAATTCCTGCTGTGTAAGTTCCTAGAGATGTCTCTGCCCTGTGGATGCTTGGAAAAGATTCCTGGCTGGAGAGGTCTGGGCAGAGGCTGAGACCTTCAGAAGAGACTCCAGCAGGAGGAACCTTGTTTAGGCAAGATCACCCCCCCAGTGAAGGAGGGAGAGTGCTCAGGTGGCAAGTCCCTGGGGAAATGGCACCGACAGTCATTGAGCATTTGTGACCTGAGGGTGCAAAGGAAGAAGAGCTCAGGAGGAGGATGCTGTAAGCAGGAGTAACATTTTGAAAGGGGCAATAGTGGCTGTTGGATTATCTCTGCTCTGACGTTAGGTATGGCTTGTTATATATGCTGCAGTTCTGGGCGTGGCCATACGTTTGCTCCCTGTGGTTGAACATCCACCATTTCCACAGAGGACTTTCCTATTCATACCTGACACAGTGGAAGAAGAATAAGGACTGCTTTAATGAAGACACCACAGAAGAATCCGTGCTTTAAATGAGACAGAGCCATAGGGGATGTGTCCATCAGAGACTGTTGAGCCAGAAGGCCCAGATGGACCCTGCCATTCAGAAGTCCTTTTGCCGTTGGTTGCCAGAGGCTGAGGACTGCAAAACCTCCAAACCGCAGCATGCATGGTTTTATGATGAGCTAAAAGTTTATGGTGCTTCACAAGCAAAATGTTTTTTTTTAAAGCTCTTTTGAAAGGGAAACTTTATGAAACTATATTAGCACTAATTATATTTTAATGGTTTTTTAATGAAATTAGAGGTGATTTTTCACTATGTTCTTTGAAACAATTCTTTTATTGGCCAGACATTACATTTTTTTATTTCTGGTGGTTTCAAAAAATAACAATAATTTCAACAAAAAGTATTGATAAAAAAAAAAAAATCATAGAAAAGCTGCCAGTTTCAAAGTGTGTGAGATGGGAAAAAAAATGATTTTTTTTCTTTTTTTTTTGAGATGTATTTATTTCCATTTCCAACCAAATTCTGATCATCCAGTAATGATATTTTCTTGAGAGAAAAGAAATCCCAAGTGACCACAGCAACACAGCTTAGATTTTCAGCTGATGCAAGTCAGCCCATCTCCGCAGGGGCTGGCACTGTGTTGTGCAGAGGGAAGATTTAGCCCTGTGTATTTATGTGGTGTCCTCACACCCCTCCTTTTCCTGCTGAAACCAGTAGCAGCACTCCTGCCTGGACCAAAAGGACTGCGATTGAATGGTGTAGAGCAAAAACCCCTACAGAGATAGAGAGAAAATCATAAGCAAACGAAAAATGGGAGTTGAAAGGTGAGGTTTGAGGAGAGGAAGTGACTCACGGGTTGGGAATGAGGGATGGAGTCTTGGGGATGCTCAGCAGCTCGAGCTCCAGTGACCCCCGACTGTGAGGAGTCATGGGGAGAACGGAGGAGAGGCCAAGCATGGAGCAATGAAATGAACGGTTGAGCCCGGGGAGAGCTATGAAAACCAGGAAGACAAGCCCACGGAGGTCACGCACAAAGCGGAGGAATATCCAGCATTTCCAGACTGTCTGTGCTGTTTATCCTTCCCTTGGCTTTGATCAGGGGCTGTGTGAGACACGATGAGGTAGAGATCCGAGGGAAACCAGTGAAGTTTGATGCATCTACAGCAATGGTTTAATGCTGCGTTCAAGCCCCTGACTCCGCATCTGCTGCGCTGTGTAGGGAAAGTGCAGCGGTATTTCCTAAGCCACTGTAGCATTAAGGGTAGTATGTTTTAAATAGTTTGGAAGTCCTTGAATGAACTCTCTGATCTTCTTCTGCAAAAGCCACCAGAAGCCAGCAGAGCCATCAAGTGTCTGCAGCCAGGGCTGGGTGAAGTGGGGAAGGACATACGGACGCGGGAGTGGTGCACAGGCACCCTCGTCTCCCACCTCGCATGGTTTGATGGCTTCTGTGGCATATTCACAGCTCTGAGCTCATCATCCTTGGCTGACTCTGGCAACACTGAGCTGTTCCTGGCTTTGTTAGACACTGATTTGCTTGGAAGAGAAAAAATTGGCTCTAATTAACTCAGTCTGTACACGGTCTTCAGAGGGGTGTAATGCTTACAAAGGAGTTGTGAAGCAAAGCGGCTTTTTCCACCATTCTAGGGAAGGGACAACATACCTAGACATAGATAGATAGCAGATATCTGCTTTTGCAAACAGATAAAGCTTTTTATCTCACCTCGTTGTAATGAAAATAGGTTTCAGCTTTAGCTTAGCACCAGTTGTTGTCATTTCATTTCTGAACATCCCAGAGACACCTCTGTCATTTGTGCATGGTTTTTGCTGAACTACTTGTAGGGGCAAAGCAGGTTGGAGGAGTTTCTTTCTCAGGAATGTTCAGCAGTTATCTGGAAACTCTGTTGGTGCCTGAGCTGCCTTTTGACAGGACACCAAAAGAGGTAGAGTTCAGGGGCTGCTCCTCCAGGGATATAGAGGACAGCCTCAAGGAGGTGGAGGTGAAGGACACCCCTTTGGTCTCTTGGTCCTTCTACCTTTGTATCTGATTATTGCTTCTGGAAACAGAGGAGGCAGAACCCTGTTATTGGGAACATGAAATTATTAGGCGAGATATTGCAGCATGGAGACGCTGTATTTCCCAGTTCCTAGCACAAAAGATGAAAAGCACAGCTTTTAATGAATCCTTCTGGGTGGAAAGCCCCAGAAATACCACACAGACCCCACCAAAGCCCTGGCCAGGCTTTAGCTGCCATGGAGCAGTTTCTATGCTTGGATCCAGAAGGCTTGCAGCCAACCCAGTTTAAACTATGTGTGCAGCAGGGCTCGGTGTGGAAGGGCGAGTCAGTCAAGGTATGCTCGATGCTTTCCATCTCTTCTGATAAATCTGCAACACTTATGAACTAAAACTGACCTTTTGCAGATGGTAGCAGGGGAATTTCTCCCCCGCTTTCCTAGACCAGCACTTCGATGAGGCTCGGCAGAAGTCATAGAGTGGGTTCTACCGGGTGTAATACTGGAGACTTGAATTGTTGTAGGAGTTGGCTTGGAGTCCTCTGTTTCTTGAACACCTTTGAGACAAACATCCTGGCTGAGGAATCAGCCTAGGCACCCCCTAACTCGGAGGCAGTAACTTGGGCCAAGTATTGCTGTGAAGCACTGCAGAGCGCGTCGGCATGCGGCGTGGCATTGCCCTTAATACAGCCGGCAGCAGGCACTGTCGGTCAGCACCATGCACTTAAAGACCATTTAAAGAGCCCAAACGCTGTGAAGAGGTGATGCCCCTGATGCTGTCTGTCACAGCATGGTGGCTACCATCTGTGTATGTACTAGCCCCATCTCACCACAACAGGCCCTACCCCATCACAATAAGCCCTACCCCATCACAACAGGCCCCGCCCAGTCACGACAAGCCCCGCCCACAGGCCCTCCTCTATATCTAGCCCTCTATTGGCAGCAGCCTCTGCTCTGCAGCACAAGGTGGTGAGTGGGGGGAGAGGATGGAGATGCGTGCCCTGCTCAGGGGAGAAGAATCGGAAATTCAGGTTGCTGGCAAAACCTGCGGAAGTTTTTCTTCTGCTTGTCCTCCAATTAGGCAAGCAATCTTGTTCTGCTGCTTGGAAAATAATCTCTGTGATATTCACAAGGGATGGATTTGTTGATTGTAAAATGAAAGGAGGCTTTGGGATTAGGGATCCTGACCTTGGATCTAGCTCTTCTGAGGCTGTGAATGCAGGCTGATGTTTTAGCTGTAAAGCAGAAATTTTTGAGCTAGCAAGTAACAATAAATGAGTTTAATGTTTGTTTGTTATGCCTCTGTTAGCAGGATTTACATGTGGAGCCCTAACTGTAGACAGAGCCAGGTTAATACTGAGTAAGGGAAGCTGCTTGGATGTCTTTTTTTAAATTCTGTTTTGGAAAAAACTTGAGGTTTTTTGTGAGAGGAAAGAAATGTTGTACTTGCTTTCTGAAGCTATTTTTAATGGAATTTTAAAAAAAAGCATGAGCTGAACTTCTTGTGTAGAACTGGTATTTCCTCTTTTTCCATACTAAATGTTAGGGAAAAGATAAAAGGGCTGGGAGAGAAGAAAAAAAAGTGATACAAAAAGATTTGCACTTCTCCCTTAGTCTTTTTGATAAAAGTATTTATAAAACAGTTTTTAGAGAATAAACATTGTTCCTTTTTGGAGTATATGGGATGGAAATTGTTGTTTTGTGGTGGAATGAGCCTTTCACTTTTTAAAACCAGCTTTGGTAAAATATCTGTAACTTAACTGGAGGGTCTTGAATCTCATTCATCTTGTACACTCAGAAGTCCTTCCATTACTTTCTGAAAACTATCTCTTTTTCTTTTTAGGCAGAGCAGTGAAGAGCTGGTGCTGAAGAGACATCTCTTTTTTTCCTGATGATCTTCCAAACCTGCCTGAGCTGTAAGTCCATGATGTAGTCTGGATAAAGCTTTTAGTGCTGAGCATGAAAAAATAAGCAATGGGAATGGGGCTAATTTGACTCTCCCCCTTGGAGAAGGAAGACTCTTGTGGACCAGTTGCCATAGTGTCAGCCAGAACTGACTTGCAAATGAAGGGTCTGCAACTCTAATGTAAGCCTCTTGCTGTTTCTAGAGTCCAACCCATAATTTTCTCTGGGCTTTTGTCTGCTTTATTGCTCAAAGGTATGGCCAGGTGCCAGCAATATGACAGCCAGGGTTGAGCACTGCCAGGAGATCCATTTTGGGCTTAGTTATGAGTATCCCAGGTGAAAAGTGTTAGCTAACAAAATCTCCCTGAAAAGTCAACCTCCATCTCCAGGAGGAGACTCCATCTGGGATGTCATTGGAGAAAGGGGAGAAACTGGCCTGGATTCTTCTAACTGTTTGTAAGGAGATGCTGGCTGCACTTTTTAAGCCTTCATTGCTAGGGCAGTCCATATTTCATCTCCCCACAGGAACCTGCTTTAGAAAGATGTTAGTGACTGACAGAAATGGATGGCTGGGAGCTGCTCAAGGAACATCCTGGGCAGCTTGTGATAAGCCTCTGCTTTGTCTTCTGTCTAGGTTCCCTGGTGTGGCAGCAGTTGGGATCAGCAGTCAAACAGGATAGCAGGGCCTGGCTGTAAACTCGTACCTGGACTGCAAGGTGAGGATACAGAGCAATGAATTGCTCCAAAGGAAGAGAAGAAGCTCCACCAGCTATTCCAGGCAGCCAGCTTGTCCTCTTGGCTTTGTATGTCTCCATCTGTCACGGGCTCACAGGTGAGAAATGTTTAATATTCTTGGAGAGATGAGTCTAAAGGTGAAGCTGATTGTTGTCATATATTGTTATTGCTTTGCTGTACCCATGTGGAGCTTATCACAACTTCACTGTGTTCATGTCTGTCCCCAGTTCTCCTATGGAGTCTCACTGATTCATCCTGGCCAAGTTCTTTGTGATGCTGCTTAGGGCAACTTTGTCCCTGTCTGATGAACAGGGCTCTTCTAGGTTAGAGGACTGAGAAGTGACATGGATGGCAGTTACTTTTATTTATGTTGTCAAAAGGAAGGTTAAAAAATTGCTTTGATGTATGTTATGTATTCAAAAGCAAATCTTCTTGGAATGTGGATTTTTTTTGCTACAAGAAAATGTTAATCTGTTTTGTTATATTGTGTAGAACTTTAAAAAGAGCTTGTGGAAGCTTTCTGAAGATAAGGGACTAATGTATTTGTGTTGTCTGCTAAATTGTCCCATGTAGCAATACAGGCTGATGGGATTGGAGAAGGTCACCTGAAGAGTCTCAGGTTTCATGGTGGACAAACCTACTTGAGCACTTATGTGGGTCTTCAATTTGGTTGCGATGGTTCAGGGTAGGAGAAGTTTCACTAGTATGTGAAACTGTTTTTGAAGTCTGATTCTCTGTTTTTCTTATCTAGCCATGTTGTTTTAGGGCAGATGATGTGATTTGCTACAGGTGCTTCTCAGGGGGTGGTGAAGGAGCCTGTAGGAGATCAGGTGTAACTGGGAGTGTAATCAAACACTAATTCAACAAACCAGGTCTTTTGGCTCTGTGAAACCAAGTTGAAAATATTTCTTTTCCTCTTGGGGAAGGGTGTGTTAGCAGCACTGGGATTTCTGGGAATTCCCCCTTCTGGATGGGGTTAACCACAGGTAGAGCAGAAGCTGTGCCCATCTAATGTGCCTGTCCATGCTGCTCCAGCTGGAGACTTCACGGGGGATCCTTGCAGCTGGCACAAAGTCCTGGGGCTGAGCAGTGTCTAATGACACAAAGAAAATCAGTTTCAAACTGAAGCTGATGAATTTTGGGGAATGCATCTGCTCCTCTTGTTAACTTCATGCTTTGCTGAGATTTCCTAGCATATTCTCACTCCATCATTTGTCCAGGTCTCTGGATGAGACATTGGGCATTTTGTTTGATAAGGAATGAAGATGTGTCAGCAGGACTCAAGCAGGTCTGGAAGGAATTTGGGGTTGATTTTTTTTTTTCCCTGGGTCATTTGTCTCCTTGACTAACTGTGATGGTCAAGATAACAGTCTGTTCAGCTTTAGGACCAATTTTAGGATGGTTTGGGGGATATTTTAAGCCTGTGTAATATTTTATTCTGTATATAAGATAGGCTTTTATTCTTTGTGTGTAAACAGGTTTTATATTGGTACAGAGACAGTAATCCTAACAAATCCCTTTTTCTTTAGTTAGCAAGGAAGACGGAGATTAAAATAATCACTGATAGGGTGAAAAACTTCCTGCAGATATTTCTTGACCCTGCTTTGTGTCCTGATGATTATTATCCATCTTTGGCACAATTCATCAGCTTCACTACAGCAGCTGAGACCAGATCTGTTAAAAAGTTAATAGTGGTATGTTCAACCCGGTGTTAATTATATGTCAGTGATATTGAAGTGGTAGAGAGAGGGGAGATATGTAAAAGGTTGAGTTGCTGGGCCAGGATTCAGTAGCAGAATAGGACATGGCTTTTACAAAGAGACTGCCAGTTTCCATCCATGTCAGCTCCAGACCCTGGAAGCCAGAGCCCACAAAAAATGGCGCTGCTCGAGTTAGCTTTACTTTGCTGCAGGATGGCAGCATTAGATCTGATATTACAGGAGGCAGAGGGGAGATGAGCACTGAGCTGTGCTTGGCTTTAGAGCAGAAGAGCTGAGAGAATGCCTTGTACTGAGGTAGGATGTCTTCTGCTGGGAATGAGACCAGCTGCTTCACAATCTTTTGACTGTCTGACATGTGAACTCCAGCTTATATTGGAAATCTGCAACTTAAAAGACAAGTTTCTGACCCGTTTCCTGAAATCCAAGAAAATTCTGCTTTAGCAAAGGAAAATAATGCTTTCCTGAGCAATGCATCCAGTGAAATCATTGTTGCAACCTGGACTTTTCATAAGTTCTTGTCTGAAATGGTGTCTCATTTCCCTGCCCTCCCAATGATTCTCTGGGCAGAAACATGCACAAGATGCATCTGGTTCTGAGCTCTTTGTGATGTTTAGCTGGCTGTATTTCCACGTTTGTGGGACAGTTGAACTGTCTTTGTTTCCTTTGTCTTGAGGGACATAAACTAGACTTGTTTTTTCTCCTTTGTTTCTGCCCCCTCCCCACACAACTCACAGCAGTTTTGTTTAAGTTCATTAAAGATTGATCAAGGGGTAGAAAAAGTGGGAGAATGGATTAAATGTTTTTAGGGATAATGGACAAATCAGCAGAATCATTGCGTCAGTGTCTTCAGAGTTAGCTCAAGAGGCTAAGAGAATAATGTTAAATATTTTCATCTCAGAAAGATGAAATTGATATGACTTTGTTAGTGTGGTGGACTGCTATCACCAGGAGAAAATATACTAATTAATGTCCTTGATAGGGTGAAGAAAAGTAGCAGCTGAATGCCAGAACTACATTCAAGGTAGAAATGGAGCATATGCTCTCTCTTTTTCAAATAGTGAGGAGCAATCTGCAAAGAGAAATGGTGGCATCTTCATCTTTGGGCTTAAAATCGGTGTGATTTTGTCATCATCAGATGATGTTAGATGTCCTGTTCAGCTGGAAGTTACTGGGCTCAATGCAGGAGTAACTGGTTTAAGTTCTGTTCTAGGTGTTAGTTTGGAGGGTCTTGCCTGCCCCTTCACGTATCTGAAATGTGATGCACGAACCAGAAAGCTTCACAGCAACATGTAGTGTGGGGCAGGTTTCTGTAGTGTCTGGCCTAATAGTATGCATGTGTTAGCAACCCAAAAACAGAGATCAGGGAAACAACAGGGCCTCATTCAAAGCAGTACCTGTCTAGAAAAAGTGAATTTGCAGTGGCTGGTACCAATACCAGTTTATGTATGAAGGTCTTTCCCTGCTGGAGTAACGGCAGGGTTGAAACCAAGGTGGGTTAGAAGGTGGCTGCAGTGGGGATACAGTTTACTTGAGCTTCTTGGGTTTCCTTTTAGATTCCCTGTCCAAGGTTTTGTCTTCATTCTGTAGCTTTTCCACATCTTATTTTGCTTGTGTAGTAATGAAGCTTGCAAGAAAAGGTGTGTCAGGAGAAGGAACCTGCGGTACAAGCCTGGTTCTTGCATTATTTCTGACTCTTCTGTGGTCCTGTGGCAACAGTTGGCCAACAGTATTGTGGTTTCTCCATTGTCAAAGCTGGCTTGCAGAATGAGCAGGACCTTTTGTTTGGCTTGCCTTTGGTTTCAGTGGGCTAGATGTTTACCCTGTGTTTGCTCTGCACCATGTGTATGACTGAAAGCTCTCCTAGATGCCTTGTGAAGACAAGTTCCTCTTGAAAAATGGAACAGGACACCTTTTTGGCTGCCTTTAAACCACAGAAAATTTGCTGTGATTTTCTGTGAAAGGGGAACAATATAACCTCAACAGAGAAGTTGCTTATAGCAATGGAAACTTTTCTTAAAACCTTGCTGATGTGAGGCTGGTATTGCTTTTCAGCAGGGTAGAAGTCTCAAAAGTGCCGCTTTTAATGAAAACTGTTTTAATGGTAAATACTTTCCACAGCGTAATGGTTATTCTTGGGTTTTGTCTGAAGCTTATTGAACCTCTGTATTTCTTTGCGAAGTTATATGTAACATGGTTTGGCTCTGCCTTTTCACTCTTGCTCAAGTGTAGTCCTGGTCTAGGTGAGGTGGATGCCAGAGAAGTCATGGGAACTGAATATGATGATTGTGCAACTATTTTTTTGACGTTGTACTTAGACTGTGATTTATATTGAACTGCTGTATGAAGTAAGATGATTCTGAACGCTGGACTAACGGATATTTGTCTCTGCTACCCTGTCCCTTCTAAAATCATAGGCCTTCTCTCGCCTCTATCTTAAACTCTATCCAGCTTGAGCTATTCCTGATTTGTCTGGGTTTAAATATGGGAGAATACCCCTAAGAATCGATCCTGTGGCAACAGCCTCTTATTTTTTTTCTTTCCCCCCTCTAATGATGTGTTTTGAGGTGGAGAAGGCAGCAATTTTCCTATAGCTGAGTGATCACATCTGTTCTTATCCTGTTCCATCTCTGGACAGTCTGAACTGAGCTTTATTTTCAAAGCTTGTGATGCCAGACTTGCTGAGTTCCCCTTCTCTTCAAATCTCTGCAACTGTGACTAAGTACAGCTTATGCTAGCTGGGAAGGTGTGAAGCAAGTGGCCAGGCTGGGTCATGGTATCAAATTGCCACCGGCACTAATAAAAGAAAAGAACTGATAATCTAGTCATGTTTTTTGAATACTGAAGCAACTTCTATGGCCTTAATGATATGGAGAGGAGGAGGGGAAGGGAGTGGAGAAGGGACTGGCCATGTATAAATTCACCTGCAAACCTGTGAAACAAAAAAAGCCAAGAGCTTTGTAGGTCACCGTGAACTTCTCTTTGCGTCTTACGGATTGGTACAGTAGGAATTTAGATAGTGTGGCCAGAGCTGACACAGCTCCTCCAGCACCATGCTGTGCCCTGGCAGTCACCTGCCTTTGCTACACCAGAGGTAGTAAAGTGGTAGGACTCTGCCATTTGATGATGTGTTAACCATAAGTGCAAGTGAGGTAAAAAGGGATTTGATACAGTTACGAAGGACAAGTTCATCAGTGGCTGTCGATCATGGAATTCTTTACCTCATAGGAAATCGTTCAGAAAGAGGTTCTGCACTCGGATGGACCTTTGCTCTTAAGTTCTGGGGCACCTAAGGTCTAGGTCCTGTTACAGCACTGAGGCAACACCCTTTTGGCAAAGTTGAGATCTCATCCCATAGGTGGGTTTTGGCTCGCAGCCAAGTTTCTCATGTTTGCATCTCCTGAAGGACCAGTAGATGTGCTTCAGGTGTGTCTAAGATCACTCTAATAGCACAGAGTTCAGGACTGAGTATGACTTCTTAAGGGTGTTGAGAGCTGTCCTCTTCGTTCTGAGCATGTTAGTGGCTAGATACGTGTGTGAAATACATGGGTTTGGTGGTTCCAGTGTTACCGTTTCATGTTAAGTAGTCACTTCTGGATTCAAAATAAATCAGCAGCTCTAGAATTAGAGTTCAGCTTTTCTCAGATCACAGAACAAAATCTGGTCCTTGCTTTCTGTTTTCGCTTGGGCTGTGTAAGTCTGATGTGATGTGGTCCAAGGGAATCATTCATCTCTCTGGAGGGTGTGGATGGAGAGCACAGGCTGTGATCCCGCCTGGATGTGCTGTTCTCCGGTGAGGATGCTTGTCACCAGGTGACTACTCGAGGTCTTCAGGATGACCCCCTTTCTGCTGAGCATTGGAAGAAAGGAATTGGGTATCTGTGTCCAAAGAAATGTGTTAAGTTTCTACTGCAGGAGCAAATGTAGGGCGAATCCCACTTTCTGAAGCACGAGTGGAGGTCTGTTGTGCCAGAGGCCTCTATATACTGCCTAAAAAGTAATATACTTAGGAATATGAGTTATGGAGCCTTCTCTAGCACCCATAAATCTTGGAGGAGAATCAGAGTCTTCAACCATGTACCCACCCAGGCTAATACCATTTCTTGCAGCTGGAATTAATCATGGCATTAGGCAAACAACAGGGGTTCATTAGGACCAAAGGTGACTTTAATTTAATTGAAATATAACTTGGCAAGTAAAGAAGCGATCCAGTTCACAGCACCTAATGGGAGGTCTGGGTTATATATGGAAAAGTTAATGGCTGTAAAAATATCCAAACAACATATTTGTGCACGTGTTCCAGTAAAAGCCTGAGCCAACTACTTTTTAATGGTTTGGGTTTTCAAATGTATACATTAATGTTCTTAAAAATAAGAATGAGAATACATGAGCACATACAGCATAGAAATATGGGGCAGGTGGGGGTGTGAGGGAGGGGTACCTCATGGTCAGGACAGCATTAGTGGAAGCCATGTTCCTCCTTGTGCTGCAGGAGGCTGCTAAACCTCTTCTTTCCAGAGCTTATGTCTGTGTAATGGATGCTGCAGCCTTGCCCTTAGAGGTTGATGAATAAAGGTTCTTAGCTGTTTCTTGTGGTATTTTGGGTAAAGGTGCTACACAAATGTACCTCAAAGGATGTTTGGGGTTTTTGACAGCTTCGTGTATTTAGATTTCATACTATTACTTGAGCCTATGAAATAAATGAAAAGCATTCAAATCATGATATTGGCATTCCCTTGCGAATGACCACCCACAGCCCCCAAAATAACTGTATTCAAATCCAAATTTAATCAGGCAGCCTGTAAATCAGTGCAGCAACATAGCCCTTTTAACCTGCTCTCTCTCCTGTAGAACAGGCCCTCCCATTTCTGCATAAACACTGCCCTGTAAATGGATTCCTACATAAAATATTATTTATGTTTTAGTAGGTAAACATATGACAGTATGCACACATTGGTGGGCTGTGACATCATAGGACCAGCCTGCAGAGTATGTAGCTTTATACCTATTTTATTCCCTAGGCTGTTTTTCATAGAGAAGGGCCCATCTACATCTTCATGGGCATGCAATATGTATATCCTTTGGTGAATGTCAATCTGTACTTTGAAGCAGACCATTGGAAATAAAACTAAAAACCCACAGATTTTTTCCTTCCCATTGGTGTTTTTCCTTCCCCTAAATTTCTCTTGTATCTTGGTGAAAGGGATCATCTGACAGGCCATGATGGAACAGCATCTTGTAATTGTTTTCACAGGGAATTGGCTGGTGCTTGTAGTGTGATGCCAACATTGTGAAAGCTTGCGAGTTGCTTGGTTCTTCAGTGCTTATACTGGGAAAAGTAGGTGAAAATAAAGAGTCTTAGATGGCAACGAGTTAGGAGTGCATAATGAAAGAATATGCATGGAAAGTAAAGAAAAAGGTCAGGGGGAAGAAAAAGTCAAGTAGAGGACAGGGAAAGAAAAGGGTCATGTAGGAGACTCAGGAGGTCTTAGCTGAATGCTTTGCTTGGTGTTATCACTCTGGGCTGGTTGCTTGGGATGTCTCTGTGCTGAAAGAGGGACTTCTACAAGGCACTTTGAGAGCACGTTAGCAGGCGCCGGGTAGGAATTGTCATATGGTTTTGCTTAGACAGTGCCTCTTGGGGCTTGCTCTGTCCTTTGGTGGCCTGTGTGTCTGTTTCTTCTTTCAGCAGTTTCTCTGACGGTTTTATCTCCATGTCCTTTAGGTTTTGGACCACTGGGGAGACGACAGTCTTTTCACCAGCTGACTGGAGCCTTCAGCAGGGCTCACCTTGTAGTCAAGCTGGCTTTAAGGATTTCCTTTTCAGTAAAAGAGCTGTCTCTGAAGCTTTGTGAAACGCAAAGTTTGGGAGGAGGAGAAGAAAAATGAGATAAAGTGGCATATGAAAAACTGCTGCTGCAGACAGGAGGTGCTGGGCTTCTAAGCCCCAAGGGGAGGAGTGTGACTGAACGTTAATAGTGAACCCCTTTCATTAGCTCCACATCAGATGAGAGATAAGAGCTGAAATGACTGTCAATCTCTGGTTTTAGCATGGAAATGTGTCTGCCAGACACCACCTCCCTGTGCTGGAGCTGTCTCGAAAGGGATCTCCCCAAAAGGGGGAGCTTTCAGCCCACCATATGGTGTGTCCCCAACTGGCTGGCCTCTTTTCCCCGTGTTGGAGACCCTGTTGAACAAAAAGTGTGTTTTGCACCTTGCGGTTACCCCTGAAACTCAGCCATCCTCTCTGCTATGTGGGAAATGAGGTGTGAAAGTAGCTATACTTCACCTAGAAATCCATGGCTTGAGTTGCTTCTTATCAGAGCTTTGCCACCCCCTAAGACTTGGAAAATATTCCGCCAGAGGAGGTCACTTTCTGTTATTGCAGGGAGAGCGCTGCACAGGGAGGTGAAATAATTTTTTGAGGTCCATGTAGAGGATGGCAGCAGATACCACACAGACAGCTCTTCCCATGCCGCCTCCTCCTGACATCTGCTAATATCCCTGTCTGTATGGTGCCTCAGAAGGCCAAAATGCTGAAAGATATGTGTTTGTTTTTAACCGGTGCTGACATGTTTGACCTTCCACAGCACTTCTGGCACCTGGTGTCTTGACTAGTTCTGCACATGTAAGCCTGCATCTGTGAAGCAGCCCTGAAGGACTTGGCTTTAGACAGCTGTCCATCAGTGTGTGGGAGCATGATATGGTCACTTTTGGCCAGACTCCAGCCTGGCATGGCCCAGGCCAGCTCTGGCCCTTGTATCTTCTGCCAGCTGATGCCTGGCACAGCCCACCTTTGCAGCATGCTGACCCCTTACTCCCTCTGTGCTTGTTGTATGGCAAAGGGGTGCAAGCAGAATAGCTGACCTGCACAAAACCTCTGTGGTGGGTGTATTGGTTCAGCACTGAAGTGGCCTGATGTTGGCTTGGTGCCCTTCAGCTTGGCCAAGAAACCAGGCAGAATGAAAGTGAGCCAGCTGGTCCTCTTTAGAAATTTCCTTGGAAGAAATCTAGGTTGGGCTCAGCCCTGCTCCCCTCCACCGGAGCTCTTTGGTGCCTTGCACTGAAAGCATGGCTCTCCACCACCACTGCTCTGGCTCCCTGCAGCCTCCTGGGCTGAACAGCTGTGGCTTTCCCTGCTCCATTGGGCACAGGAGGCTGCGAGATGCACTGCAGCTGCAGGAAAGAATGGGATGGGGAGTGGACTGAACAAGATGATGGGGTGAAATATGCACCCTGGCTTCTCCATTGCTTCACCCTCAGCCTGCTCCCAAGGCTGGAGGTGACTGTTGTTACAAGTTTGCTTCTGTCTGAATCTGGGGACTTGTTTGGGGCACTTAAGGATGTTGAGGTCAAGCCCAAGCTCTTGCTCCCATGCTGGGGGCTGAACAGTTTTCTCCTAACCCCTCCCTTGCTCCCCAGCTTGGACTTGCTAGTCCCTGTGCAAAGCCAGCGGTGCGGGCAAAGAAGAATTTGTCAGAAGGTAAATGAGGTAAACTGGTACCTAATTAATCTGCACAAAGGGCCTAATGCTGTAAATGTGGAGAGAGTGCTATAAATCCTGCCCGTAGCTCACTGCGTGGTAATTTCCCTGCATAGACAAGCCTCCAGTCACAATTCATTACGGCTCTGCTTCGTAGACCCTCCGACGTTGTGCTTCCCCTTTGCTGAGGGCAGATTGTCAAGCTGTGACCCTGCCTTAGTTAATTAACCTTCAAATGGGATTTATTTTCCCTTAGTTACTTGTGTGTGCACACATTTGGTAATAATGACTGTCCGCTTCCCTTGCGTTTGCTAAAACGGGAATAAGTCATTTGTTACAGTGTTTTACTGGGGTAAAAAAATAAAACAAAAAAAAATCCAGGCCTCAACTTTCATGGAAAATTGATAGCTTTATGCCAGAAAGAGACAGTTCCATCACAGCCACTTCTTCAGCTGTCTGCAAATATTTGAAACTCTGAGATATTTAATGTTTTTCAGATGGCGATAAATCTGCAATAGTGCGGGCTCGCTTGAGCTTAGTGAGAGATGAAGTGAGATAGGAGAAAACGCATGAGCCGGCACGGGAGAGGTATTGCTGGTCACACTTCTGCCGATGTCAGGACAGGTTTTCAGGACCCCGCACATACCAGCTGGCTTCTCTTCACCAGGGAGAAATATGCACAAACACAAGCTTCCAGTTCATTTCCCATCCAGTTGTGAGCTAAATGTTTGCTTTCTTTCCCTTCTCCCCCCCTTTTTTATTATTTTTGCAATCTGACATTAAAAATATGAACCTACAGCTGGGGAAGGAGAAATGTCTCTGGCTGAAAGATTTTTTTTTTTTTTTTCCATCTGGCAAGCCTGAGAGATTGCTTGGGGTTTGTTTGTGTAACCTTTTGTTTGCTGTACAGAACCTCGGTGGCAAGTTGCAGAATGTGGTTTGGTTGCAGATGAGTTGGTGTTTTGCTTTTCTGTTTTTCAAAGGAGGGAAAAATACTCACATCACCTCCATGTGCTTTGCTTGCGGCACTGCCTCTGCCTGGGGTAAGCCTTGGATATCTTTTCCCGCAACGCTGATGCACCTGATGTGCCCTCGGTTTGGTCCGTAGGGAGATGCGTGGTCCAGGGGAAGGCTGTGGGATTGGCAGGGACCTCAAGGGCAGGTGTGGTTGGTGGGAAGGGAGCCTCATGTACAGTATGTGCATCACCCAGACAGGGGTGAGTGCTGAGAATGGGCAGGAGGGGTTTCTGGCTGGGTTTCGGGATGCTGGGGCTGTTCGTGTCTCAGGCAGAGCAGCAAGGTGATGAGCTGGGGAAATATGGCCCAGCTGTGGTGAGGGCAAGACACAGATGCTTCACTGAGTAAATTGTCATCATCTTGGTGAAATATGGGCGGCAAGCTGCACTAGAGCCTGGTAGCACTGCAATAGGAGGGGACCTGAATGTTTCTGCTTTATTTTCCTTTGGAAATAAGGAGTGAAATGATTATTGTGGAAAATGCTGTTTTATTTGTTGGGAGGAATTGAAGAGCAGTCTGGTTCTCCAGACACCGCACCTTTCAGGCCAAGCGAAGGGGCTGTGGGCAATGCCAGTGGGGTTGTGTGTGGCTGTGAGTCCCTGCCTGGGATGGCAGAGGGACAGGGCTGTATCTCAGTTCGGGTTTCTTGCTTTCAGCCTGCCATGGCTAAATCAAATCCCCCCACCACAGCTGCGATTCACTGATGGTTTTTGTCCAAGTGTCTGTTTATGAAGTTTTAAAGAGACAGAAACACCTCAGCAGTTTGATTTTGGCAAACAGCTGTGAGCCAAGTGTGGAATAACAACAAAAAAAATCCCTGTAAAAATCAAGGAAAATGCCTGCGAATTTCCACACATTTCACAGAGGCGGTGTGGTCTTGGAGGCAGCAGGGTGGTCTGGATGTTTTAGCACTGGCGTAGAAAACAGGCGCTCCTATGCTCGAATGCCAGCTTCGCCACTGATGTGCTGTTTAGCCTTGGCGAAGGCACTTGACCTTCCCAAGTCTTGGTTCCTCTCCTTTCCTCTCCCATTCCCCCTTTTTACTTGAAAATGAGAGTTGGTGGCCCCATATCTGGGTGGTGGCCAGCCTGAGCTTGGCACGGGCAGGGAAGGTGGGGCAAAGGTGGCTATGTTCCCAGGTTTCAAGGGCGGCCAGGGACTGGAGATGTTCCAGGAATAAAGAGTGTCTTTGACCTCGGAGGAGGCCCCGATCCCGTAGCACAAGCTGTTAATGCTTAGCTGCCTCCTCTCTGCTCAAGGATCCCAGAGAAGTGAAGAGGTTTTTCCAGGAGTCTGGGAAGTTGAATGGGACTGGGCAGTCTAGTTTTGGCAAAGCCTGTGCAGTCTTCACACCCTGCTCTTATATATTCATGCCTATCCAAAATGTTTCCTTCTGGGCTCGACTTTCTCAGGCTTCATGTCTTGTCACTGAGCTTATGGATCAGGGGGTGGGAAACCCTTTTGAAAAGGGTGAATTTTGGGCAGAGCTGCAGCAGCTCAAAATGCCAAATGCTGTCCTTAAAGATAGGGCAAAGGGGGAACAGTAGCTAGGAGGTGCAGGGGCTTGTTGGGCTGTGAGTTTGCGGGCAGGGTTGGGAAAGCAACCTGGGTATCCTGGCTGCCTGCTCGCCTGGACAGCTGCCTTCCCCTGCCTCTCCTCTTACTGACCATCCCGATTCCTCTGCTGTTGAATGAATGGAAAAGCTCCAATGGGAATTGATTCAGGCCCTAAATTTTGAGTACTCTGAGGCCATCCAGAGCCTGCTGCCAAGTTCAGCGGAGCTTTGTAAAATGTACAATTCAGTTACTGTCACTTTTTTATATTCTGACATTTCAAGAACAGGATTAGGAATTTAGCTCAAACAAGCAGGGAGAAACAAGGTAGATCAGGTGTGCCAAAGTTGAGGATACTCCCCAGCTGCCACTTGCTTTGATAAGCTGAATATTTATTTCTCCTGTTCATTGTCCTGCTGGTGACCGTGGCACAGAACCTGCTGTCTGCTGGCTGACAAGGACCTTCTGCGCTCATCACACTGCTGACTGTTAGCACCCCTGAGCCTACTGTTATCCAGGGGTGTCCTGGCCGTGCTCGCCAGGGTGTACTTGTGCTTTCATCCCCTCTGCCACTTCCCAGGTGCTTGCTTCCACCTCTGCAGGCTTTTCTCTCAGGAGGATGGTGCTAATCACCCTTTGAGAGACAATTGTAAATTGGAGCCCTTATGGGGCGGCTCAGACTTGCATCCAGAGCTGTCTCGGTGACACAGAGCCCAAAGGATGTGAGACACGCCCTGTTCCTCCTCACTCTTCTCCTGGCTTACACCCATTAACAATTACTGCAGAACAAACAGAATATGTGGTGTGGTTGTGTTAACATTGCTCTTTTGACTGAGACTGTCTGAAGTGGAAGCACGGACATTATTTAAGGCTTCTGCCTTTTTTCTTCTGGTATTGGTTTTATTCTGGACTTTATTTTCTCTTGTCCCATTATTCAGCTTAACAGGGACCTAGTCACAAGTCAGGCTGTCTCACTTCAGTGCTAGCTCCTGTCAGCTCTCTGCTTAAAAATGAATACCTGGAGAGGTACCTAGCAGAATAGTCAATGAATGCTCCATGTAGCCCTTTTGGAAACAAATATTATTTGCTTTCCCAGATCCACCCAAATGTTGTTGTTTGTTCTGTATAATTGGCTTAAAATGAATTAACTGTGTCTCATCTTAATATTATGAAAATATTCTTATAGTAACTATGGAAAGCTCTTGCCTATTGGATTCAGAGTGAAATCCTCATGACTTGAATTTTAATAATCATCTTTGCTCAGCAAAAGTACCTTTCTTTCTGAGGAATCCAACACCTCCTTATACTCCAATTAATGTGCTTAATTTCCTGGCAATTTATGTTTTCTTGTAGCTAGCTGTTCTAGGGTAGTTAAGCGGAAAGCAGTAATGAAGCATTGCTTTGTAAGACAATGTTGTTTTCACAGGCTATAGTACAATGCTTTTACTGACATTTTATGATATATTATCAGAAGAAATGGGAACTGAAATACTTTTGCCAAGGATTGAAATTATTTTAGTATGTTGTGTAGTGTGTCCGTACTTTTTATCCTTTCTCTAACTTCTTTGCATCCAGATCCAACAAACCACTTAAAGAACTGCAGAAATTTTTTGACTGCCCATTTCCCCCTTGCTGTCCCCCTAACCCTTGTTTGTAAGTGGCAGTTTTGTAAAAAATGAGATTTATAAAGGGAACTTCCTGTGTTCACTGTGATTTCTGTGAGGATTGACTCCTTCCAGCAGCCCTTTGGTTAAGACATAAAAATGGGACATGAGTGTGGTTCTAGACTTTACTCTGCTGGAAAAGGTATAGGGTTTGGACCCAGGTATCCCACCCCTCTGGGAGTGGAGAGGTCAGGAGGTGGTCCAGTAGGTAGGAGTGGGGGATCTGGCTCTCTTGCAAACCTTAGTTTGGGCTGTTAAGATTTTTCTGAAGAGTTCAGGAGTGGGATGAGTGAGGCTGTAACGGCAAAAGCTGCTGCATGTGTATGTAGTATAAGAGGCGATATTCAAGGTATGCCTTGATACATGTTGGGTCCTCACACAGAGCTATGGTTCCACTTTGGTTCCCTCAGCAGTGGTCCTGGTGGTCTCCACGATGGGATGCTCTGCAGTGTCCATAGACCAGTGGATGAGGCTGCCCTGGGGCCAAGACCCACTTGATGACCCCACTGTAGAGGGGGCAAGGGCTGGCATGTCTCTCCTCCCATAGCCTCGTCTCTTGTTCCCTGTTTGCACAAGAAATTTCTGAAAGATTAGAAAATATTCTTTAGATGGGAATCCAATTTTTCTGCATAAGCACTTGCTTAGTTTTCAGTTGCGGGAGTGAGTTCCCCTGGGACCCACTGTTCTGGAACCCAGTTCACTCCATTCTGTATAGCAGCCTTTATTTCTGTCAGTAGGTGTTTGCGCGTAATTTTTGCCATGCTTGAAACTGTCAGAAGCAAATGTATTTAAATACATGTGGTGTTTCTTGTTTCCCTGAGTACAGGGGAAAGCACACTAGCTATCAAGCTTTATAGGTTCTTTGCTTGATTTTGCTTGAGAGTTAGTTCTTTTAGCCCCTTTGAGCTACAAGAGCTCCCTTCCTGGAGAAGAACACAAAGCACCTATGGTATTAAAGACGGGAACTTCTACTTTTTGGTTCAGGCATTTAAATGAGTGACTGAGGCTGGTAGAACTGCTGAAGGACCAAGAACCTTGTGCTGGGGAGTAAATACCACCCAGCTTCCACCTGAAAACCTGTCCCGCTCTGCTGGACAGCCCCTTCGTTATCTGGAGCTGCAGCACTCTGAGGTTTCCCTTGTTATAAATGAATTTCTTGGCTTCTTGTGCACATCCAAGTGAAGCACAGGCAGGGACATACATATATTATGACAGCTTTTAATTAACATACCATAACTTCGTAAGTGTTATGACAATGTTTTGTGATCACAGGTCTCAAGAGACACTTCTAATGCTTTGGAGCAAACTAGTCTCTGGCCTAGTGTCTCGGGTTAGCTGGAGTTTCACCATTGATGGATTTAGCCCTGTGAGTTCAGTGGCTCCGGCAGGCTGTTTGCAAGAGTCAAACTCTGGCAAAAGATCGACTCTGAGCTCAGTTGGAAAAGCTTGTGAAATGAAATCGCAGCGCTTTGCCCATTAGGCTTGGGATGAAAAGCGAGCCTTAGAGCTGCCACTGGTTCATATTTCATGCACAGAGATTTACTTGTATTAGTTAAGATTGCGAAGAGTTTGAGAGAGTGAGACAATGTGTAAGCCAACACAGAAATAATACTTCCCTATAGTAAGTGTATAATGAGAAATGTTGCTTTTATTGGATTGAATAAGTTCAGATAGTTTAAGATACTCAGATTTTGAATTGTGAACTGCGTCACTGGTGATTGACCTCCTGGGTTATTTTTACATCACTTCTTATTTCCTGACGTCTTGAGTCTGCTTCTGAGAATTTCATTCCTATTCCTCTGCTCTTTTCCTTTCACACCTCTTCCTTTAATCTTTCCTGCTGTGGTGTTGGAAGCCTCTTTGCTTTTAATGGATATCTAATACTTGCCATAGACAGCATGCACTTTGCACAAAGCAGGTCTCTGGATATGATGATGGAACATGTAAGCAGATTTGGGCTGGTTTTAATCAGAAAGCAATGTAACAACAGCATCAAAGGGCCTTAAAGAGCTTTGCTCATGCTGTGGTTTGCAACACCTACAATGGTCGCTTTAGGAGTATCTTTCATTGACATGTTTTCTATGGTAGCTCAGGTCTTCTGGCAATTAGACCTTGTAGAAAGTGCAAAATCATCTGCAATGCTGAGTCTGGCACAAACACCCCACCACAACTGCATGTCACAGTCCTGCCTTGTTACTGACAGATTTCCCTGTAACCTCTGAAGATACTGGCTTTTGGATCCAATGGTTGAGGTCAAGAATTTAATTAAACTTTGGATTGAAGAAGGCTGCCCATCTTCTCAATTCCTTCCAGAGCAAGTGAGTGCTCTCACAGTAAGCAAGGGAGGATATTTCAGCTGATTTAATTTCCTTGGCTTTGGATGTTACTTCCTTTTTGGTTTGGGATTTTATTTTTTCCATGCTCTGCATTTGACCTCCAGAGCAGGCTACAGATCCTGCTGGTTCCTCTGGGAAACTGTAGATGGTGTCTCAAAGCACTGAGCCAGCTGCTGGGCTTGGGCAGGTGATTTAAGGTCCATTGTCTGAGAAATCAGCGGTCGGGTGCCTGATGTGTTTGACTTCGAGGGGTCTGAATTTCTGAATGGGCTGAGGAGCTATCTGCATTCTGAACATCTTCCAATGCTCCCCACAGAGCTCTCTCCAGTATCGTTCACTCTTAACAGCGAGGGGAATGTGGAAGTAGTATGGTTTTACTGACCTGTGCTTCCACTGGACTCAGGAAGACGTGGAGGAGACCAGTCTGAGCAGGAAAAGCCCAACCAACTGATCAGCCCTGCTCTAACACGCTTCCAGTCTAGTTCTGATCTGTCTTCTACTCACTGTACGTAAGCAGAAATGGCTAGGAAATACTGGAGGCCATGAACAAATGTGGTGGTCCAGAGGTTACACAGAATTTTAGAGTAAGAGATAGATGCATAAATAACAAACTTATTCCTTCTGGAGTTTCACTGGTACTTATGTCCTGTGTGGAAGCATTCATCTATATCTACAGTGGATGTACTGGTGGTGTACGCATACGTAGAGGATTAAAAGACCAGAAAATTTCTCGGATCTCATTTACAGCAGGACTAGATATCAAACTGATTTTAAAAAACGTTATATTGAAACTGTTGAAAATCTGTTGGAGAACTTCTGTCAGAAAACTGGGATTTCAACCAAGAGGATTTGGTTTCCCTGGGTAATTTCTGCTTTTCATCAGACTCTGATCATATAGTCTAGCTCTCTACATACCTCCACTGTTCATTAAAACAAGTCAAGCGTGGAATATTTTTTGTCCCAATACCTTTTGCCAGACTGTCTGTTTATATATATGAAAAAGGAAAACGGATTATTAGCTTTGAGCTCTCCCTTTTCTCCATTTTTATGCATAAAGCTTCTATAATACATCTTGTTCAGCTATGGTGTCTCCCGTCAGGCTCATTGCTCTGCTGAATAAGCATAGCAGGTGTGAGGAACACAGCAGTTTCCCTCTCACATGGTAACTTTGGGCCCCTCCAAGGTTTTTGAGAACAGTTAAGAAACAATCAGCTGTAGAAGAGAGAGAATGGGAGAAACGAGAATAGTGGAAATGGGACTTGGCTTCAATGGTGGCTGGAGCAGCAAAGTCCTGTGCTGGCAGACCTGGTCTGGGTGCCCTGCTTGTGCCTGCTGTTGGTGTGCACATCTGTATGGTGCAGACTGTGATGCTCTACAGGGACAAGGGATCAGGTTTGTCCCACATGGCTTCAATGGAGCCTCAGCTGACTAAGCCCAGCTGGCAGAAGGCAGCAAAATACCAGGCTTGCTTTCAGCAGCCCCATGGGTTTGTTGGGTGGCAGCAGCAAAGGCTACACTGCTGATGGCCAGTGCCCTGGGAGCGCTGCCAGCCAGCAAGCTTCCGCTGATGGGTGAAGACCAAGTGGATAAAACTCGCCGTGGGGAAGCGGAGCTGCTGTCCCCAGGCATAAGGGACCAGGGTCGAGACTGGTCGATTGTGTTTGGGTCACAGTTCTCAGGGCTGAGTGGCTCCCGAGCAGTTCATGTCCCACCACCGGAGCTGCAGGGCTGCCCTGGGGTGGGGGAATAGCCTCTGCTCGGTCTGAATCTGGACGTAGGGTGGGCCCAGAAAAGCATCCCTCTTTTTTTCTTTCTTTAAAGATTTAGCTTTTTGCTAGGAATCTGCTTCACGTACAGCTACTGCAGGCTATTTTCAGACAAAGATCCTGCCAGGAGTTTGTGGTGCAGGTCACTCCAAACCCAGTGATGTTGCCCTCACTCCTTACCCTTCACTTTGAAAATGTTTTTTTCATTTGTTCCATCATGACTTTTGAACTGCTCCTGTTTTAAGACTAAAAGGAGAGAGATAAAATGTTCTTAATTTTAATTAAAACAAAGTTTATTTTGTTATTTCATTAGCTCGCTGTGTTATTTCAGGGCTTGACAGTAAAGTTATATGTTACCCTGTGGGTACTTCTAATTGTGTTATAGGGTTTCTTGTTCCCTCTGTCCAGATCTGCTTGACTCCTGTGCTGAGCTCCATACTCCTGCAACCTGGAAAAAGCACAACTAATGAAAAACACTCCAGTAATAACAGGGAGCTCTTGAGAGCCCCAGATAATTGGGGAAAGGTACTATTAACTTTACTGGAAGGCAAGCTGGCTGAGCTTTAAGAGCCTGCTGCTAAAGATACCAAGAAATAAGGCCTGATCATTTTGGAGGTAAGATAAGAAGGTGGAAGCTGGTCAAAGTAAACCATCAGATCTTGGGAAAATACTCTGTCAGTAAATGTCAAGGTAGGGACTTGTCAGACCGAGGCAGCCCCATGTCTAGCGAATTCCTGCGAGCGAGGCAGGAGGCGAGGTCCTGTCCTGCCATACTGTTGGCAGAGATGCATTCCTGGTGGACCAGTGGGAAAACCTCATGCTCCAGGTGGAAACCTGAAACAATTAAGGCTTTTTTCTGGATACAGGAATAGTTCCTTCTCTATTCTGGAACTATCTGGGCCAGTCCTGGACACCTGGATTCTCTGCTGCCTGTGGCAGCACCTGCACAATACTCTTTGGAAAGAGATAGGAAAGCAGGAGGAGGCTGCTGGGGTCGTGCTCCCTGCACACAAAGCCTTTTCCCATTCATTAGGAGTTACAGATTTGCTTAAATCCCAATCGTAAATCTCTATCTTGTGCAGCGTGAACCCAGGGCGGCTGTAAAACGCTTTTGCAGGGGAACCTGAATAGAGAATTACACCGATTTAGAGGTGTTTTATCTGCTGTCCCTGGTATAGCTACAATCGTTGCTGCTGAAGTTTTGGTGCCTGGAATTTATTTGCTCCAGCAGAGAAGGTGCAAAGGGAGAGGTGTGACAGTTTAATTCTCCTCCTGTGTTTCTTGCACAGTTCTAATGTTTTCAAGAAAATATTTAATAGGCATTTAAGGCAAAATGTATCATGTGTGGAATGGAAGGCTGTTTCGAGCATAGTGCTAAAGCAGGATGGAAAAGATTTAGGTTCAGCTCCCCACCTCGACCCAGGAATCGGGCCTACAGAAGGTAGATAGGTGCCTAATTTCCAGTGATCCAGCCAGGTACCTCTGACTTACCAGGCTGAATCTCTTGCTGCCTCTTTTTTCCTCTCCAATTTGGTTGTGCACAGGGAGGTGTTGTCTCAAGCTTGGGTAGTAACAACATGTCTTGCTAGTTTTCCTCCCTGTTTCTCTTGTTGGTTGGCGTTATGGGCTTACATAATTTTGTGAAAATATGAACTTCTTTTAAGTCATTTGATCCACTGCTTCGATTTCCAACAGGATTGCACTGTACTTAACCTTCAGTATGTTATTGTTTTAGTAGTTTTGTCCAATATGAATAACACCTTATACCATAACATCCTCAGTGGATGTAGAAAGATTTTCCAGAAAGAACTGGAAAAGGTTCCAGGAAAGTCAAACTGCATGGCTTGTTTGATACTTTTTTTTTCCTGTTTAGCGTCTTAAAGTAGCCAGAGAAGGGGGAATGAAAACATTACAAAGGATATGTTGCTGGATTAAAAGATATTCCATTACAAACCCTGTCAACATTAATAACTCGCATCTCTTCAACAGTGCTCTGAGCTGTCAATAAGATACAGGAATGAACCAAGATAAAACCGATCTGTCAGAATACAGATTGTATCAGAGAGAGATAATGGAATCAAATTAATTTATGGTGAGGAGATTTCACAACAGATAACAAAGCAATACTGAAAACCACAGTCCAATGTAACCCCCTTGAAGAAACGTCGTACTTATTACAGCTGTGATGATTACAAATGTTTGGTTTAAAAGGCGGTGTTGCAGTCTGGAGGGAAAAAAAACAGGGTATTTATGGTCTCCAGATTTTTAAAGATGGGAGCTAAAGAAAATAAGCCTGTACACACATGAGCTGAGACTTAATATTTTCATCTTCATTTGAGAAGGGGTGGTTAGAAAATAGACCTGCCAGCCTGAAGGAAATGTGGATGCATCAAAGTTTGGTTGAGTTTTTGAATATTATGGTCCCCATTTAAGGTGAAAAAGTCAAAATAACCTGTTTCCACTGGGTCCATCTTGTGGGTCCACAATGTCCATCTTGACTTGGGAAAGCACAATTTTAAACTTATATGAGCAGTTCGGTTTGGAATACTTTGCTTCAAACTGGGAAGCAAAACCTTGCATTTGGAAAAGATGCTTTTGGTTTCCTGGAGGAGCTCTGCTTCCCTAGAATTTGGTGTTTTCTCTTGTTTGGGGAGTGGGAGGAGGAGACTACCTGGATTAAAGAACAGTTTCTGATGGAGGAAAGGAAAGAATAAAACTTCTTGTAATGCAAAATTAGGACCCTGCTTGTACTCCTAATTTAATTTGCTTTAATTTTTGAACTAATAATTAGCAAATGCTAATGCATGTGAAACTGTGAATCTCCCATGGTTTAAGATCTCCCCTTGTTACTCCCTGTGAGCCTGCTTTTACTTTCCCAGTCTGTGACCCGGGATAGGGCACAGAGCTGTGCTGCCTCTGGAGGGGGGAGCAAGTTGGTGTTGCCCAGTATGATCTGGGAGGGGGTGGGAGGTCTATGTCTCTGCCTTTTGTTAGTCCTGGTCTTGCCTCCATAAACCTGACCTGAGAAGGGCCTGTATTATGTGGCTCGCAGACCAAACATGGCAACACAGTCCTCATCTCTGAACCAAAGCAAGTGAGGAGCAACCAAAGCGGGCTGGATATTCTTTGTTTCTTTGCACAAGTCCTGCATCATCCTGTTTGGTAGAGGGCAAATATCTCCGTTGCTGTATCTGAGTGAGACCAGTGGGTTCTCAAACAGCCTGGTACCAGCTCTGAAGCCTGTGAGATGCCAAAGAGGAAGGGGCTGGGTGCTGCTGAGAGTTGTCAAGTGCTGTTTCCATCTCTGCATGCCTGAACACAGGAGGAGGGGTGAGGAGAGGCAGCAGGTTGCGGAGGTGGAGTGGTGTTTTTCCTCTGGCTGGGGCCATGGCCCAAGGGGGCCTGAACTCATGGTTTAGAGAATATGAGGATGGATGCCTGGAGCTGCCCTTCCCACCCCAAGAACTGCGTTGTGTGCTGCTCTCTGAAGCCTTGCCAGTGGTTTTGGAGTGGGTGCTGTGTGCAGGGGAGGCTTTGCTCCTTTCCCTTCCTCCTCCACCCTCTTTCATCACCCCCAAAGGGACCTGTGCTCCAGCTGAATGAGACTTCCTTCAGTAGCTCCAGATGTGTTTGAGGAGTTTTCTGCCCCTGTCTCTTCTCACCACCCCATCCCCTTTTTGCTGGAAGCTTCTGCCCACAGTGCTGCTGGATGTGGAAGTCAGTGGCTGCAATCAAACTGAGGGGTAGGAATATCCAGCAGAGAAATCAGAAGGGACAAACTTCCCCATCATCTGCCTCCCCTCTCCCCAGTCCCCTGTGTTGCTTAAAGCAAAATAAATAACCTCAATCTAAACTATGTGTTTTTAAAGGGATGAATCCCTTGGTTCCTTCTTGCTGTCAGGGCTGCCCCTGCCTGCCAACCCTGTGTGTGGGCACCGTCCGCAGCGCACTTAGCACTGACTTCCCCCCCCAGCTTAATGACAAGTTCTCACTTTGTTTGTTGTTGTTTGTTTTGTTTTGTTTTTTCCCCTTCCAGCCAGGCTGACATTTAATTCTGCCTCGGCCAGTTAAATATAACCCCGAACCCGCGGGTGAGAAAATGTGGCTCTCTGTCACGCTCATTTCAGAGGAGCCAATTAGCAACGGTGATCCTTGGGACTTGGCAGCCTCTTCCCGGGCACTCGACAGCCCTGGCCCTGCCTGTCATTCTTGGGATAACGTGCTAGGAAATGGTCTTGTGGTTTACTAAGAAAAGCAAAGAAAATAAACTCCTTCTGCCCTGCCTTTGCAACCCAACAACCTGTGGGCATAATTGATTTGCAAGATTTGCAGTCAGGATGTGGCTTTGTTGCAGATGAAGTCGTTGAAGAGCCTGTTCCTCTCTGGCTCTTTGCCCAGTTCCCCCCCCATCCAGCAGCTTTCCACATCCAAAGGCACCCAGTGGGGAGGTACTGATGGGACATAGCTCCCTCCTCTGCCTCACCCCTTCCTTTACCACCTCGATTCTGCTTCCCTATTTCCCTGCTGCGGTGCTGGTAATGCGCCTATTCCTACTTCCAGGCTGTGGTTTCTCCTCCAGGAGTGGGAGGCTGGTTCACCAGGCTGTGGGCTTGCCGAGATGCCTCCTGTCCCTGCGACCTGCTCAAAGGCTGCAAGCTGGAACACTTCTTACCGGGGACTGCTGTTGGTGTGAGTGTTCCTCCCAGGTGCAAGCCTACCCTGCACTGTGCTGGGTCAGCCCCCAGTGTGTCTCACCCAGTGCTGTGCCTGTGGCTCGGTCTGCTTGCTGGTAATCAGGGGGAAAAATAAGAGCAGAAGGAGTCTTCCCTGACACATCCTCCATTCTGGAAGTTTAGCAGCATGGTGGGGTGGAGGGTCTATTCTGTTTGAGTTAGTGATGGGTCTGACATTGAATATGTCTTCCCCCCTTTTTTGACCCTGTTATGGAGGCTTCTTGGTCTCCACTGTGTCCTGGTAAAGGTTTCTGCTATTAATGTCGCTTTGAAATCTGTTGTCTGACCTGTTCAGCAGTGACCCATTTTTGCAGTGGTATGAGAAACCATGGATAACTTTTGCCCCGGAGTCCTGTTTGATTTGTCCTGTCTTTGCATAGAAAACATCAGAAGTTGTGTCAGTGCAAAGGTACCTTTCAGAGTTTGCAGGTGAGGTGTTCCAAAAAAAGCAGCAAATCCAGGCTAGTTTAAACCATTTATGGTGGGTTTATGCAGATCCCCACTGTCTCCGAGCCAGGGCTCCTGCTCATTCCCAGAAATGCTCCTCCCTGTCTCCCTTGTGCTTTTAGGACATGCATTTTCATTTGCCCCCAGGTTCCTTGTTCTGGCTTGACTCCTGGCCCTCTGCCCCTTGTGCCAAGCTGAGTGTGGTGCAAGGTGGACCTCTGGGGTGGAGGACACCTGTGTTGCCCATTAGGTACTGGTGAATGGGGCCAGCTGGGGTTGCCATCAACCCTCTGAACCTGTATGCAGTCTGCTTCTGGTGTGGGAGTAAGCCCTGGTGATCACAGAGCAGGCACCGCAATGGCAATCCAGCAAACAGATGGACATATGATATTCATAAAAACAGAGGTGATTCCCCATCCACTGCAGCAGGAATTTGGGATTAAATCCATTCTGGTCTCTGGTGTTTAGCTGTTGTCTGTTATCTCTTCTTATCTGGCAGTCGCATGTGCTGCCATGTGATGTCTGTTCTTCTAACAATTTGTGCCTTGCTACAGAGCGGTGCTACCTGAAACCACCTGCGGGCAGGGGAGAGGGAGCAGCTGCCCAAACTCCTCTGTCCTCGTGCTGCCTGGTGCCCACGGGCACGTATTGGTGTGGGTACAAAATGATGGTTTTGTGAAGGCTCTGTGAACCCATCTCCAGTTGTTAGTTCGTGGCTGGTGAATGGTCCAGCTTTGATTTGCTGACTTAAACTCGGGCATGATAAATGTCTATACATAATGCTCAGACATCGTTGTCACTTCTGTATTTTACATCTGGCCATAGCTTATCTTCAAAATATTTGCAGCAAAATAGCTTCTCAAAACAATGTTATCTCTTAGTGTTGAGACTTACTTTTCTTGTGCTCCTTTGATATTTATCTTCTCCTCGCTCTCTGTACATCATCCTAAGAAGTCATAGAGGCTGGACAGTGTCCGTATCGCATCAATACTAGATTTCATTATACACAAACATCAATCTGGCTCTGGGCTGCCTTTTTAAGCTGTCATCCAACCTGGTGGTGTTCAATTTCTGTTTAGGTCTGACCGTGAAAAAGCATTGGTTCAAAGCTTGTTCCCCATAATGTTCAGATCAAAACAGTTCCTCTGTGTGTTTATAATAAAAATATGTTTTCACCAGCTCTTGGGAGCATTGACATTTTCATCAAGGCAACTTTCTATGGCCCCAATCCATCACAACACACGAGCTGTTCCATTGGTTCCAGTATGACTATTCATTGCTTAAAGTAAATTGTTTGCTTAAAAGCTTGTTGGACCAGGGCCTATAAGCGAGAAAAGATTGCTGATTAGAAAGCGCATTTGTTCCTGTCATGGGATTTGATGGCAAATTAAGGACATTAGGAGGATTCCAAGATTAATGCCTAGGTATTTTGGGAAAGAAATATTTTAATATTTTTGCGTTATCAAGAGACCCTATAATAAACAGATCTTATGCAAATAGCACACTAAAGACCAAATCTCAGACATTAATGGGGTTCCAGGAGAGTAAACTGAAGGCAGAATTAATCTCCAAGAGAACTAAATGGCCATTTTCATGCTTATGAACTTAACATACTTTCAACTCTACCTTAATGAAAGACACACTCAGTTCACTGTTAAAAGAGGCACTTAAAAGGTATTAGAGGCATAAGTCCAGCTGTTACAAACTCCAATAAATTTGGATTAGGTCTCCACTGTTTGGGTTGTGTGTGTGGGTGCCTGACCTCAAAGCAAGTTGTTGGTTTTTTTAACTTATTGATATATAGCATTACACCAGGTTAATTACACGTCACTGTATTTCATGTCGTCTCGGCGCAAACCCGCATGCATCCCGGCACGGCGTTGGGGAGCGGGGCATTGGGAGCCTCTCGCCTGCCACCCAGCCCTCCCCTGAGATATACACACTTCAAGCAGGGGTGGCTGCTCAGTTATACAGCACACAACTGGGTCCCTGCCCTACCCTCCCAACCCCATCCTGTTTTTTTTCATTCCCCGGGGTGACTTCCTATCCTTCACCTCTCTTGATAACAAAGCTTTTCTTTAAGCTTTATTTTGGTGTGTTGGAGCAAAATGCCCAACATCATAGGGCAGAATTAAGAGTCTGAATTGACAAGACTGATGCAAATTTTCTCTATGGCTCTGGTCAAATGTTTGGTCCCCACGCTGTTTTGCTACAAATTCTTGGCCACCCATGGAAGGGATCACGGATGGGCAGAGCATGTTTGGATTTATGGCTGCATCTGTATAGATGGGTCCAGATAACAGCAAATCTTGCTCTGAAGGCGCTGCAGCCACTATGACAAAAGACATGGCTTAAAATTGCATTTCCATTTAAAGTAACGCCAACCGCCACAGCCAGCCCAGCCATGTGAGGGAAATATAAAGCCCTGTGATAGGGAGCAAAGGAGGAGAGGGGGAAAAAATCTGGGTAGCAAGTAACTAAAATAGATGAAGTGGAACAGTTGGAAATCTCAACTTGAGTGACAAGGGAGAAAGAAGAGATCCAAAGTCAGCAGCAGATGACTCCGGTCTCACGTCCCATGTCCCATTCCTCTCCCCCCTCCCTCCCTACCGCCGCCGCTTTCCCAGCAAAGGCAAGAAAAAACCAGAACGTCTTTTCCAGACTGGGGGCTGAACGGCCTCACATGTTGACACAGCAATAATTTTTAATGAGAAATTTTTAGTATTTGTGTGGGAGAAGTTAGCGTTGTGTACACAGATGCCTCTCCGGCCACAGTGCCGTGGTCTGGGCTCGGCCGTGTCCCCCCTCTGGCACGGCCCGCGGGGTCCCAAGGCAGATTCCTTTCAGGCGAAGGGAAACATTTAGGCTTGCTCACCTTTGAACTGCATGCGATGGTGTTTACCTTGGCAAGACAAAGTGGCAGTTTTACAGATATTAAAAACAGTCCTGAGGGGAATCTGGAGGCCTTCCTATATTTTAATCACCCAATTTAGCCAGCCTGAGGAGTCGGCTGGAGGGAGAATGTGTGGCAAAGCATGGTGCTTGTTTTGTTTTTTTTATTTTTTTTTTATTTTTTTTAATTTTTTTTTTATTAAAAGGGGAATTTAACAGAAAATAGCCCAGTGCTGAAACAAGAAGGGAGAAAAAGAATGTGCGTTTTATTTTTGATGCCCTCCCCTCTGGGCTGGGGGGGGGGTCGGATAGTGGGAATTCTCATATTAATCCATAGCACCTCCACGCTTCATATGGTTTCTTTTTCGGCATTTCCTGCTGTGCTGTGTTCTACCTCGGCTAACCCCGCTCCCCTTGCCCTCCCCGGGAACGTTCCTCCTCTAATTAGATTTCTACCTGTCAGGAAAGAAGGGTGCAAATGGGTTTTGCCCACGTCATGAGGCAAGACCTCCTCTCCCTGCCAGCACTCCCTCTGGTGTGCACGATTAAAAGGAAAATTGGGTTTTTGGGAGGGAAGAGATTCAAAGGAGTCGTGAGTGATGTCTGAAGTTATGCTGAGGTCAGGACCTTGCTTATTGATTTTCTAACACAGCAGAACCATGTACAAAAGGAAGAGACCTCCTCGCCTCCCCCTGATCCAAGATACTCCTCCAGCTTGTTTTAAAAAAAAAAAAGAAAAATCTGGCTGCAAGCAGTCAGGCTTCAACCAGGCTGTCAGACGGCTCTCTGCAGGAACACAATCCATGTTGATTTTACAGAGAAGGTTGTTATCCACATTTCACCACTGATTTATTGTTTTTTAACCAGCTCCTTATGCTAGACTTTTTTTTTTTTTTTTTTTTTTTTTTT
>Ga0065711_1003530_pt1 | contig 36114 bp, 22 predicted proteins | sample Hoacrofraction12_FD_59098 | JGI IMG/M metagenome (GOLD analysis project Ga0065711, IMG submission 59098) | Hoatzin crop microbial communities from Cojedes, Venezuela - Epithelial fraction 12 v2 (version 2) | ecosystem: Host-associated > Birds > Digestive system > Esophagus > Crop | place...
TGGAAGAGCAGTCCAAAAAAAAAAAAAACAAACACCAAAAGATGCAAGCCAAAAGGCTGAAAACTCACACAATCCATTGCATTGGGCTGCCATCCTCACAGGTGACAGCTCTGGGGACAGAGCACTGAGCTTTGCTGGAGAAAAAGCTCCAAGAAGTCAAATAAATGCGCAAAAAAGGGTAAAAATTCTGTCCCTGCACAAACCATAGGAGAGAAAGTGGAGGCAGAAAAGTGCTTACAGAGCAGCCTGGAAGTGAGGGGTGTAGCAGATGGATAGAGAGAACAAGAAATGGCTAACCTTACAGATGATTTTTTTCTCTGCAGAAGCACAGGGGCCAGAGCAGCCGTATCCTGCATCGCTGTGCGGATCAGCCTGCGCATAGACCATACCATAGGCAGGCGGGATGCGCTTCCGGTGGTTTCCTACATGACAGGATTCAGTGTTCACATGAAAAAGGCTGAGTCAAAATCGCCCAGAAGAGCCTCAAAGGACACAAGAAAGAGAAACATTTGCTGCTTAGCAAGGGGACCAAAGTGTGATGGCAGAGACTGCAACAGACAGGCCAAACATACCAAGACTTGAACCAAGCTTCCAGAAAGGGCGCAGCAAGCCTCCCTGACACAGGCAGGGCCCAACGGCAACACCAGAGAGCTGGCAGGAAGCCCCCAGGCCGATTCACAGAATCACACCCACTGTGCTCCTTGGCAGGCCCCTGCGAGGCTCAGCTGTGACCTGGCCCCCAGCTCAGGCTGCGCTCTCCCAACCCCAGCTACAACCCTCAGCCCAAGACCCACAGCCCCAGCCCAGCTCAGCCCCGACCCCTGCCTCTAGCCACACAGCTCAGCCAGATTTTAAGAAGAACTTTATTGAAGCTCCAATATATATTATTTTTGGCCTCTAAATACCCAAGTGTCAGCACCTATTCCTGGCTCTCCAGTGCTATTTTGCAACCCCAACACTGAGTCTTTCAGTGCTAGATATTCTGCTTGACTCCTACAGAAGGAAGAAAAATTTTCAGATGCCTCAGGCATGGCTTTAGAAGAGTGACCGCTAACATGGTGGCCGAGCGCTGGAGGCGATGTTTAGTTGGTATCCATGCCGTCACACTCTTCTTGGGCAGGAGATGGGGCAGTACGTTCCTCACTGTTTCGGCGCTGATAGAACAGCACATACGCAGCTTTTGTCTACCAAACAAAGAAAACAACCATCTGAAACAACCCACACAGCTTGGCTGGAAAGGTAACACCCAAAGCAGGGAACCACACTTTCAGCACAAACTCAGATTAGCCTCAGGCCAAATACTCACCACTATTTGGTCTTCTGAAGCCACCGATACGCTGCTGTCATCAAAGTAGTACCACTTGTCATTCACTTTGTTCTTGGCGTAGGCAGTGTCTGCCAGGAGAATAAACGGCAGCTCAGTACTCCAGGGCAGACCAGTAGGCAACGCCACGCCAGCTGCGCTGCACCAGCGACACTCGACTCCAATTGAGTGTGCACGAGAGGCCAGCAGCTTGTTTGACATTAACTACCCCAAACCTAGTTCTTCACCAACGCACAGAGCCCTCCCAACACCCCCTGCCTGTAGTTCCTTGCATACAAAGGACACAGAAGCAATTACTCACAGTGGCCTACTCCCATGGCTCCATAGTGATTGGAAACTGCAATGAGGTCATACACATATGAGCCTGCTCTCGGGTCGCAGACAAACTCGGACATGTTTAAACCTCTGGAAGGAAATCCAAAAACATCAGTACACCAGTAACCAGCACTTTTTAGAAAGTGAGGTGTGACACCAGCGAAGCTCTGCAGGCAGGCAGCACTGGTGGAGAAGTGCTGCACTCTGCTGCGCAACAGCCAGATGTTATTACTGTAAAGATCAGACGCGCTACCCCTCCCACAGAGGGCAGGTCCTGGTAAACACACCAAGAGCTGCCAAGAGATTTACAGGGAGGTGCTGAATAAAAGACAGTTTGGAGCATCCCTGTGTAGGCACGAAAAGTGAGATAGGAGTAGTAAGTAATACACATCTTGCAGCAGCATGCTGACAAGCAGAAGCAGCACGATGAGGCAGGCTTTCATCTTCTACTCGTGCAATCCTCAGTACAAGTGCAGCTCTGCCCAACAGATTTGCTAAATTCTCTGTAGAAGTTCTCTTGGTTCAGCAGAATCACATGGCTTTAATCTGATTTCAGAAAAAACAGTACCTGCTAGTAACTATTGCTCTTTGAGATGTGTAGAACTGATTAAGGTTAATTTTAACAACAACAAAAAAAAACACCACAAAAAAACCAGCGAACTCAACTCATGTCTGCTGTCTTGCAGGCCAAACCCAGAAGACAGAAGTGTTCCAGTGACAGCTTTAGTAACAAGCCCACCCAACAGTAACATCAGAAGTAGATTTCTCCTGACCAGCTTCTTCAAGCTCGTCCTAGCTTGAGGGGAGAATCCTACCTGATAGGGAATTCCACAACAGTGTCAAGTTTATCCCTCCAGTATCTGCTGTATGAGAAACGTTTTAAATGCACTACCAAAATCCTGGGCAAAGACCACAAGTCAAACTTCTTTGTGGCCTGTTGATGTTTCTTACAGTTCGGGCAATACCTGAGGAAGGAGTAACAAAAAAGGAAATTACTACATTAAAAGAAAAGCTTCTGGCCTTCCACTAAAAGATGCCTCCATAGTGCGGTACAGTTCCTGCCTTACAGAAGGCATTTTGGCTGTGGAACATGCAGGCAAACACACTTCCTCAGAAGTTTCCAAACTGCAACTTGCTTTCACTCTACAGATAAAATGTTTAAAGGCCCCATTACTACCACCTGATGCAGCTCAAACAGGTAGCAGTCGCAAACACCTCTAAAGCATGTAACTGGCAATTAATAATAAATAATCACCTACCACACTAAGTTATTTTCTTACACAGCTAGCAAACAACCTCCAAAGATCTTCTGCACATACAGTAACCACATTTCGGTCCCTTAGGATCTGCTGTACCTAGCTCCTTTGGTCTAGGGATTTTTGGTAGGGTTAGGAGCAGGTCAAGACTGGTTCAAGCTAGAAATAATACAGGACTAAACCCTAATGTAGCCAACTGCTTTCATTCTTTATTACCACAACTGCTTCTTCTGACACTGTCTGGAAGACAGACGTATGCTGGGGAATTCAAAATAGCCTGATCTTTCAAAGCTACGTGTCCACTGCCACTTTTTTTTTTTTAAATAAAGACAGGAAACCAGTACTTTTTAACAACCCGTATCTGTAACCTACGGAGTCAATGACTAAACACAGAGCTGACAGAATTCTCACATATGAAGACAAAAGGACAGACCTGGGAAATTATCGGAATCCCATGACACATAATGTGAACTCAGATAGTTACAGCATTTTACGACAAACGTGGCAGAAAGGCAGAGGGTCTTACCACGGGTCATGTTCACCAAGTGTTTCCATAGTAGTGAAGAGCTCTATGCAGTCTCTGAGGGCTACCACAGCCTTCTTCTTCTGTGGTTGTAACATACTTCCGTGTTTTTCAAATGCCTAGTGAGAGATGCATGCTTTATTCAATTCCACGTAGTTTTTAATACTTGACACTACGAAAAGGAACATGCTCACCTTCATCATGCTGCCTATTTCTGTCCCCTCCTTCCCCACCCACACACTCATCTCAAGCTTCCAGACACTCCTTTCTTGCGTTCCATAAGAGAAAATATAGTAAGTTCTTACTTCAAAGTTGGTGGGGTTTGGGGTTTTTTGCAAAAGAGTAGCAACAGGTTATTCTGTTATAAACCACGATCCAGCAGAACTCTCACAGAGAGAATACTGAGCTGTCTACTAGGCTCTATGAATTTGGTTTCACGTTTCTTTCAAGTTTGTGGTGCTTGTTTTGTTTGTTTTGCTGAGTAGACTATGAACTAGACTACTGAGCTTTGAATATAAAATGTCTACCTTTCAGAACACACAGGAAACAGCTCAGCAATTATGGATCTATAGACCTTACCACTAAAAGATTTTAACTAAACATATCTCATGCTGATGACTCCAAATTTTATGAAGGGAGCCAACACCTACATTTCACCATTTATCTTTTAAGTACCATGCAAGTTTACATATAGATTATTTACGAAAAGAGCATACTACAACCTGTGCCTCCTGCTCATCATAAAGTAGCCTCCGCGTATCAGAATCCCAGTCAATAGCAAGCGCAGAAAAAGCTACAAGAAAGAAGAAACATTTATTGCAAAGGTATAAAGAGAAGGAAGAAAAAAAGATAGCAAGGCAGTAATTACCATTCAGTTTTAACATTTTCCCTTCTACAATGGAGTTGATCTCAGAGGTCCCAGAGGAATTCACGAGGCTAAAAGTGAAATGTTGCTTCTTGCAAGGCTGCACGTCTCTTGCTGACTCGATCTGCATACAGCCCTCAGAGTGGCAGGGATCAACTTCCTCCAGCTTTTCCTTGCCTTCCTGTCCACTGTCCTGATGCTCCATCTCTTCAATGTCACCTGGCAAAATTTAGAACAAGCACAATGTTAAAGAGCTAACGTTTAGACTGACACCTCACATGGACAGCTGTTTGCATGAGCCTGTTACAACACACACTGATTACTCAGAAAGTAGTGAAAAGACATGCAGAAAAAGAAATCTGTGCTTGCCAACCACTACATCTCAAGTTGTATTTTTTCCTTTAGCAGATGTCAGGTAACGTGCTAGGGTTTATATCCTACTATCAGACATGACGGAGAGTGCTCAGTTCACAGCAGGTTAGCTATCACACCTTCTGCTAGCACACATAATAAAGAACCCAAGGGAGAATCAGCAAGGTTGCAGTTGGGTGTCTTTATGGAAGGGAATATGTAAGTCTCCAGGAAAGTTATTAATATTCTTTGGAAAAAATAGGTAGATTTTTTCCCTATTTAAAATTTCCAATTTAACTTGTTTCAGTTGTTACTCTCACAGCAGCACAAGTGAATTATTTCTAAGAGGAAAGGGAAACATGCATCTGCCATCAGCGTTAAAGCTTAATTGTAAGCATCTAACCTAGGAATAAGGCCTCATGATTCTAGGTCCATCAATAGAAAATATTTCCACTTGTTTTTCTTCATGCCTAACAGGCTAGTTTTCATTACCAAAGCGCATTTTAGAAAAGGAGTTGCCTCTGGAGGGAGGCACTTGAACACGCAACAGGGAAGCAAGGACTTCCCTGACACTGGTCAAGATGAATGCACACCACACCTTGTTCTCCTGCTGCTACTTACACACATCTGATCTCCCTTGGAAGGAAAATGGTCTACAGTAAGTCTCAACACACAGAAATCCTATACAATAGCGTGGTTTGATAATTGTGAAAAGACAATCTGCCAGAGCTTAAGCCAAATACACACAGCACAAATCAAATGCTAATAAAAAGCTTTAATTGCTGAAAAGCTTCCAGCCGATTCTGAAAGGCCTTTACCTTCAACCACACCATTGGAGCCATTGCAGGTTCCTTTGCCTGGGCAGGGTGTAGAGTATTCTTCCCCCAAAGGGAGTTTCACATAGCGGCTAAAGAGAGGGAATATGTTTATCACAGAATCATACCAAAGCTGTACATCAGATCAACAGCACCCCTCTCCATCATCAGTTCTTGCTGTCCAATCCCCCTCAGCAAACCAGAACCCACCCTGTACAGCACCATTTACAGGCCAAGAGCGCTCAGAATGAGTCAAACAACAATTCAGCAAGTGTCTGTTCTCACTACTTGGACCAAGTTTCACTGGCAGTAGACAGAAAAGGCAAAAATAAGCTACAGTGGCCCCAAGAGCCCTGAAAACATGGCCTGCATTCTGCTCCTGATCTGTTTTGCAACACCAAACAGATATATTTCCCAGTAACTGCCACCAGCATTATTTTACAGCCTGCTTTTACAGAGCCCAAAAAAACAGGACCTTGAAATGTCCCTGGGGCCTCCCGACACCAATGCAAAGCAAATCCTGGCTGATGTGTTGCACACAAATTCCAGACAATTCTTCCCGCTAACAAGAACGCACTAACCCTATTACAGTGAAGTCGAGTAAGTGACCACCAGAAATTTGCACAGGATTCAAAGGTGCAGGCATGACTTACCTGATCTGCTCCAAAACCACACTGTACAAGTGATCCACGGTGAGCTTGTGTTTCGGCACAGATATTAATAGTGGCTGACCAAAGAGTATGGTCCCTGAAGTATTGCTGGATTGCCTCATTGTCTTTTCCCGAAAGTAAACAGAGAGAGTAACATACTCTGAGCCATCCTCACTTGGCTTGCAAACTTCGTATCTGTTGGAAAGACAGGTATTTCCACAGGTTATTTCCACCGCCAAGAAGCACAGCAGGTAGAACCAATATGAACTCAGTCCAACAAGTCTCTGCGCCAGGTCCTCCTGAGAAGGACAAAAGGGGTCATACTCTGTCTCCATGCTGCAGACAGAGCAGCTTCCCGAACGCTTCCCATGGCTCACAATGGCACAGGATACATACCTACCACCGACTCGACTGCTACCTTCCCTCTGTCTTTATTCCTAATTCACATCCCTACTGCCACTCACCTCTCAAAACATTACCCTGACAACTACATGTCACCTCAACCAGATCATGGCATCAGTGAAAAATACCAAATGCACTTTAAAATCCCTCAGTGTTTGTTCCCTCTGGAGAAAGAGACTCTCTTGATACCTTGGGTCTTGCATTCTCTCAGCCTCTCGTACAGTTACTGGCCTGAGCTCACACCACTGAGCAGCCGACATTTCAGAAAACCGAGAGTTTGGAAACATCTGCTTCACAGAAAAATCCAAGGACAATAAACACACAAGAAAAACATTCTGGAAGGAAACAAACAGCTCTGGAGAACAGTGAGAAGACTGAGACACAGCTTGTGCTACTGGGTGAAACAGCAAATGAGACATTTGCAGATGTCAGAGTCAACAGAAACCACGTGGCCCAACACTATCACATTGTTTGCTTCAGAACTATTAATTACAAAAGATTCATTTTCAGGATGTCAAGTCACACTGCTCTTACACTTTGCAAGTCAACTGTCCCAGACTTATCTTAAAACTGAAAGAGAAAGAAAAATTTCATGAAAGATGTCACTACGCGTAACGACCAAGACCACAATCACATATCTGAATGTCCTACCTCTTAACAGCTCTCTTACATTAGAGAAGCCACTACCCTTCTCTCAAGAGCCAAGAAACATTTTTTTATTCCTGTGTTCAAAATGCCCTTGTAGAGCAGGGAGGAAAACAAATCCCAGAGTTGTACTTCTCCTCCATCCTACTTAAACAAAAAGGGATCCCAGCCTGGGGCTTGCACCGAGTCAGGGGAGTACAAGGAGAAAAATATCCTTCCAGAGAGGCCCAGCCCAGCCCACCAAGAGTGTTACAGATCCAAGTCAGCATAAGACAGTCCAAAGCAAAAGGCTGTTGAGGTTTGAGGCTGTCAATGCTGTTCAGCTGGACACCAGCACTGGATACAGTTCACACTTTCTAAAGTTTCCTGAGAAACAGCACCACAAAGAAGTGAATTATTTTACTTGGCACTGTTTAAATAACAAAAGACCATACTCAGTCCCAGAATATCATCTATGATTAACTCCAGGTCCTATGAGACCCTTAAGCTGGACTCCTATACAACAGATCAGTACACAACACGCACACATTCCTTGACATTCTCACACCACCTACCCTGTGCTCTGCAAGTAGCAGTGAACACAGCCGCCACTTACACTCCACTCTCAGGCACTTGAATGAAGCCCTGCCCATGCAATGGAACAGATGGGACAAAGAAAAAGCTATGTATTACCCACAAACAGTTGTCACTCATCACAAACAGCCAGCATGTTGTACACCTATAACACTCTGCGAATGAGCGTCTCGCACACTTCTCACTGAAACACAACAAATTTGGTTACTCAGGTGCCCCTCTACCCGCTCCACCCCAGAATCGCTTTTACACACTAGTACTTGAGGCAGACATGTCAGAATCAGGATCTGTCATTTTATGACTTCTTGAGCAACAGCCATCCCTTCTAAAACAAAAATCTAAGATAAGATACTTTATTTGTAGTTTCAAGCAGGCTATAGAGCTGATACTGGGAATTACTGGAAAATACACTGTAATTCTGTGTCTTACAACTTAACTGAAATAATAGAACATAAAGATGATGCTACCCCAGACTACACAACATGGGTTTAGAAGTCAGTCATTAGCTCAGCTGCCACCACACTGCTGGGTATTGGCTAGTTGTCTTATACTCATGAGAACTCTGAAGTGTCTGAAAACTGCTAAGCAATAGGGTAGGACTTGAATGGTATTCATCAGCATTATGAAGGCTTCAGGTCTGTGGCTATAATTCAGAAGGGAGGCAGTGAACAATGAAGTCGGTAACGTTTGTTCCCTCACAAACTGAAGTTCAGCAAGTGCATAGGTGCATGAACAGCTACAGAAAGACAACGCAGAGCTACGTGAAAGGGCACTGAAAGCAAAAAACACTGAGCTAAACACCAGGCTAATGTGTATGTTGGGAAGGAGTGTTTCAAAATANNCAAGTGCTAGCATCTATGATACTAATTCCAGCTGTAAAACACTATGTGGATCACAAGTCAGTCTATAGCAACAACCAAGAAAAGAAGTATATTTTATCAGAGAACAGACAAGGGCAGGAAAAAATACCATTGCAGAAGCCGAACAGATCTGCCTGAACAGGATTACTACTGCACACCAACCCAGAGATGCTGCTGTGAAATTGCAACACATTCAAAAGCTGACAAGAAGAATGAACAAAGGACTGGAAAAAAACTGAGTGAAAATGCTGCACATATTCTGATCTCTCTAGGAAGTGGAAACACTCCTAATGTGTTTACTTTATTTCATAATACAAGCACACATACAAACAAGTAAACTAGGAGATAAGAGACTGCAAATGTAACTTTTTCAGACAACAGGTAGTTTGCCCTGTGGAAGCTGGTGACAGGATATTGCCAGTCTTACAGGGGAGCAAGATGAAAAAGGATGAGGGAATTCAACCAGCAAGATTTTTTACAAAGCTTAAAAAAAACCCACAAGCTCGTTTTGGAAAGGACAAACACTCTAATTTCAAACAAGGAAAGACAATTTCAGCAAGTGAGAATAAACTTCCTAGATCAGTCTGTCACAAGTCCTCACACATCTCAATCATTTCATACAAAACTACTGGATGAGCTGGTTTGCTGACCTAATGAACTCAGTTCAGTAATTGTTGCAGCCTCAGTCACTTTAACAAACCTCACATTTCTGCAGCCAGTCATGGTTTTTCAAGATCATGAACTCATCTAAACGTAACACAGCATGTTGTAAGAGAAGGCAGAAAACATGGTATTTATGGCAAACTGAATATATCTTACTCAAATATGCACACTTCTATAGGTTAAAGGTGACCTGCAAATCAATTTGTGAAACTTTTATCAGTGTAAACAATACATATTATATTATATGCCCCATTAGCCAGGCTAAGAGAACAGGGGTATCTAGTTTATCCATCATAACATTTTTCTTCTTAGGCCTTAAGAACTAAGAAGAAATACTAAGCGATACCCTTAAAATGGGCTGTGGAGTCTGTTTTCAAGTGGTGCTTACCTGACCCCTTGTAGGCCGGCTCCAAGCTCCAGCAGGATCCCTGGGTGATAGGATATCACCAGCATGGTGCATGCGTGGGTGTTACATTGGAGCGGGAGCCGGATGTCCTAGTGGGGCTGGACTTCCCAGAACCTAAGAAAAAGAAATAGTAAGCATTTCGGTTACATGCCGAATGCTGTTCTCTGCTTAGCCTGGAGAATGAGAGCATTCAGCACAAACACTGAAGTAATGTCGTCAAATTGATTTGCAGACCACCTTTACACAAGTGACTTTCTGCTTATTTGCCACAGATCTCCCTGTCCTTTCGCAGGAACAACATGCCTTGGCAGAAACATTTACAACGCTGTGAGAAGCGGGCTAGTCCCACTGTTCTTTGGCTGCACTGCCCCTGCACATCCTGACAGAGATCTTGGTTCAAGTCTTATCATCAAACCCTTCTATTTCTGCAAGCATCTCACCTCTCTCTGATGCTAAATATTTAACACCTCTTGTACCAGGACTACACTACGTTTCCAAGCCTGTCACGATGAGAAAGACATGAGAGCACAGCCTCGTGAAAGAACAGGCTTGGAGAATTCTAGCCTCAAATTCTCCTCCCCTTTCAGGTGACCTGGAGAAGAAAACGTATAGTTTTGTCCTTTTGTGTAAAAGGAGCCAGGTTCATTCTGGGACACATCTGAGAGTTAGTTAATGTCACTTAAATGTCAAGAAGCCCAATAACACCCACATTTCTTCTTTTTGAAGTTTTACTATCAGAGAGCACAATAGGTAAGGTAATACACCACAAGAGTTGACGAACCAGAAGCTGAGGAGCTGAAAGGGAAAATATATCTTAGCCATCCAGCGCAAGCTTTTTTTTCCCCCCCAAAAAAATTAGTCTATTCAGCTTAAATACCAAATGAAGTCCAGTTCTTATACCCCCTCCCCCCCTCAAGACTGAGCATCTCCCACCACTTCAAAGGGACATGAAAATTCACAATACATGTCTCAAGATGTCCAAGGTGCCCTGCAAAAATCACAAAGCTGAACATGTCTTCTCTTATATACTTACGGTGAAAACAGGAAAAAAAATACAGCTTTTCTGACCACTGAAATCACCTAAAAAATGTGCAAGTTCAATATTCTATACATCCCACATACTGCACAATTCACAAATACTCATCAACAGTACAACCCGGACTACAATATCTGTGCCTGCAGACCGTGTTGCCTGTCAAGCAAATACAAGAAAAACAATAAAGCACATTCCAGGTACGCTATTCCTTCTGCAATGTGTTGTGCGAGTTCCTGCTCAGTGACATTTACAACCGAAGCATTTCATGGAAATTGATATTCTGCTCAACAGCCAACCAATACAGAGGACTAAATCAAAAGTCAAGACCTAACAGACATTGGTGTCAAAAGCAAGACAACCAGTACAAAAGTACTAGTGTTTTTTTTTTAAATCACATCCCTGCTGGGGCACAGATCTTCTACAGTATTAGATTCTTCCTTGAATTTTTAATTGGGACACATGTTGCCAGCTGGCTAGTGCACAACAGCCTAAAATCAGAAGTCTGTTGAACCAACGGGGATATTGTTGTCATATGCAGACCCAGGACTAGTTACTGCTTTCAGCAAAGCAAACCTGGCAACATGCTGCAAGAGACTCACCATTTATATTTAAATTTCTCAGCCCTGAAACAACTTAAGGTGATGTTAAGAAATATACAGAAGGGAAGAACTGCCAGTTTAAGTTATTACAAGACCCTAAAGCTTCAGAACCATTGAAACAACTGATTTCTGTTACAGAAAACAGTCACTCCGGTGATCACAGGTGGAAGATCTGCTGGACTCTGAGCAAAGTCCTAATTAGAATGGGACAAAGAGAACAAGGAACAAACGAACAATTTGATGGCAGCTGCTCATGAAATCAGAGCCCAAGGGCCTTGTAGCTCCCCCTTATCACTCATTCTCTGTATTCTCAGACTCTCAGCAAATAACCGCAGACAATTACTAACACAACCTTGGTTTGCTTCTGCCAGTGGAAGGGAGGAGTAATTCTCGGGTGAGGAAACTGTTACACCATTAAATAGAGGATTTACACACTAGCACGAGTCATGGAAGCGTGCTGTCTTCAGTTTAATCGCAGCTTCTCTCATAATTCTCTAAGTGCGGCTATCAGGAAGGAACAAACGAAAAGACCTGTGAGTACACCCAAATTCAAACATTAAGCAGCAAAATCCTTCAGTAAAACACCTCAGAAGTCAACAGGACCCACTGCACAGTCTGCAATTTTAAAATGTAAGTTTGGGGAATGTACACATGAGAAACCCATTTCTGAATACGCTGTACTGATTTAACTCTATTTTGAATTGCTTACTTCTTTGCACTTCGCTTTCTAACCAGTGAAAGAAACTTTGCATCTAATTATTTAAAACAAGCAATAAAATGTACACATTACAGTTTGCCAGCAGGGAAGTCCTGCCACTGGACATTACTGGAAAATAAGAACAGATGATCGGTATGTAAAAGGGACAGGATCAGTAAGACATGAATTACGAAAGAGTCCAAGTACACGAGACAGTGAGTATCACACCAACTGAAATACAAGAGATGTTCTGATTCTAGAAAACACCTCTTATTTCAATACAAACGATTAACTAATGGTGCTCAGTCACATCCCAGGTTGCATATTATATGTCAACTTTAAATACATCTAGCTTAACAGTACCTAAGAACACACCCTGCAAAAGGCGCCACGATTACCTGATATCCCTCTCCAGTCTGCCTCTCCCACCTAGTAATTGATGTAACTCTCATTTAGCTTTGCTGCAGTGAGCACAATATCCTGAAATGATGCAGTTTTCCTATCTGATTTATTACATAAGAATTGCTACTAAAAACCTCATCTTTTCTGTAACTTCTGTACTCCCAGAATAGAAGCTGATATGTTGTAGTCTTACTACGCAAAGCAGTTAAGCGATTCAAACAAATCTTAGGAAAAAACACGTTTTCAAAACATGGTAGGCAAGCAGCTTCCAGCAGGTTTTTTCCTTGCTTATAAATCAATCGTTATCTTGTCAGCCCAACTTAATGCTTTAGACAGCCTTCTATTTTTTTTGTGGCAATATCCAGTATAAATGTAGTGCAAAAGCTTTTCACGGGGTTGCATGACTTACTGAATCTTTTTCAGGTTGTTATTTGTTTCAACAGTGAAATTTGGGTGCAAATACTGCCACTGTAAAACATTACACAGTTATGCTTTCTAATAAAAGGCAGTTGTTTCCCTTGATTAGTCGATACACAGACAGTTTTCTTTCAGGAAGAGGAGAGATACATTACTCAGCGTAACCAGTGATACACCCCACAACCACACCAGCACTCAGCACAAGAGGATCTTTTCCAAGCTGAACATATTGTGGACTATGCAGGCATACAGAGCTATCCTTCACGTCATAAGAAACAAGTCTTTTCCTGTCACTTCTCTAAAGAATTTGCCATAATTTAAAACCAAAAGATCAAAATGCTTTTTAGTGGGCACTCAAGTCTTCTTCATTGACTTTGGGGAAACAAAATGTTTCTCAACTATACATTATTTCAGTTGCATATTTTTAGTTTCAAGTGGAAGCAAGTTTATTCTTTAGAGGTGGAAGATTCTGAAAGACTTAAGCTTTTCTGAAGTATTTTTTTCTTCCTCCATTTAATAAAGAGTCTACACTCACAGCCTGCTCACCTCAGGCTCTACAAGCAAGTAACAGCAAAAGGGTAAAAATTCCTGAAGAATCACTCAGACCTGCAGTTCAGAAATCCTGAGTTGCAGACCCACCCTGATTGTTCCCCCTCTGCACCGATCTTAACACAAAATTGATGTACTGTCAATCCCTCCTTTCACACCCGCTTCAGCAGATACAAGACCCTAATAGATGGAAACAGAGTGGAATTCAAGAACCCTCACATTACTATTACCATTTATTGAATGATTTAATGAAATCTTAGAACACCCAAGAGCAGACTTCTTATAACCAGACAAGGTAAGCAGATTGTCCACAATAAAAAGTAATTACACATTTGTCTTTAAGTAAAAAATTTTGCTCTTTATGAACAAGTGTTTCTCTGTTGAATTTTTATGACAAGACTCCCTCTCAATAACAGAATGTTGGCTTTTAGCTGTAGGTTAGAGTATTACTTTATGTGCCTTTTTCCTGGCAGCATCACCCATTAAAGGGAGTTCCTATGAGTAGCTTTCTCCTAACTCATGACCTGGTGCCTGGGTGTTTGCTCTTACTGCACAGTGCTGAAAACATGTTAGAGGGTTTACACGGAAAAACAGGATTAGCAAGACTTCCTCCTGCTACCTCTACTCTTCCTTGGAGGGTTATTCTTAACCCAGGTCAGTTCACTCGCTATGACTGACTCACAGCATCACCTCATTCAGTTGCGCCTCCACATGAAAGGCAGTGGGGGCTGCAAAGCAAAACACATGGGGAGCTGCAGTTCAGCTAATGCTTCCCCCCTCCCCAGGGCAGAGTGAATTCAGACACAGTTTTCTGCAGAGGGATGTGCAACATGTTATGCCTGTAGGAATGTGGGGTAATTTTGTAATTACCATCATAATATCACACCTCTTGTTTTTTCAGTGTTTTACTAGCTTTGGAGACAGACTTACTTGCAATCTAACATTTTACAATACTCTCACAAAATGGGTTTCACAGAAGCCAAATGTCCTTCCTAGGCATCCTAACTGGCCACACCTTTAGCTGCAACTGAAGAAAACAACAACATGACAAGAATTTTCAGAAAAACTCAAGACATCACACCTCAGCAATGAGGTCACGACAGACACCACGACAGAACAGCACCAAGCAGTATGTTGCAGCATCCCACTCGGTGTGCACTGCACCAGAGTACATTAGTGCAGGACTTCACATTGGCACAATTTTATGGAAGCAACATCCTTGCACCGGAACATTCTCACACGAGGAAAACCAGACTTGTGATGAAGGGCTGGATTTGACCTCACAAACCCCAGGTTCAGTTGAGAGCCCCACAGTCCAATTTGCACTTCATGTGCAATCTTGTTAATTTTCCAGCTGCAACAGGGGAACATTACTTTTGTTTTCCTTACCAGATTTCACAGATGACTGGAGACATCTCATCCACCACACATGCGTAAAACATCAAGCACAACCAAATCCTCAGCTTTGCTGAAGTCCCTCACAACCATAGTTAAGACAAATAGCATAAGCACCAGTCAAGAGTCTATCAAGACCCTCCAGTCATGGTTAGCTGGGTGCTGTAACAACTACATTGGGTGTTAGGAGAAGCAGAGTGCAAGAGCTTAGACTTCATGCTATCCTAGTAACAGGCTTTCGGCTGATTTGGAACGTAGGAACAGTAAGCTTGAGCTTGCCCAAAAATGCCAGTGAAAGCATAACTGTAATCCAGACATAGCTTATCTTTGAAATAGGCTTGTAGAAAGTTCCAAACTGTAGAACACAGACCAAACAAAAAGTTCATTATTACCCAGGGCCATGACTTCCTTTGTATTAGAAAAACACCTACTAAACACTGCACATGCTGATCAGCTGCCAAGACAAGTGCTGCATTACTGCTAAGTCACACAAAAGGTCTACAGGAAGGCTTACGTTTTGAGAAACACAAAAAAAAGAAAAAATATGGGGTTTATATTCTGAAACCAAAGTGAATGTTTTGCAATATAATTTGCATCATGGCATCTTCCCACTTTACTCACACAAAGATGTCGTCTTTTGGCATGATATGATTTAAACCTTCATCCATTTGGAAGATTTTGTGGAATCGATGATTATACACGTCTGTCACCACCATCTAGAACAGCAAGTGATATTTGCAAAGAGATTATAATAAAAGCTTACATAAACTTAGGCAAACTAACTTCAAATTCAAGCAACAGTTCATTTCTATTCTTTCTTTATCAGAATTATCAGCACACCAACATCAGCGCTGTCTTCTATAACAGCACCCAGCAGCTAACCAGCTGTATTTCTTAAGATGTATCAGAAAAAGAAAGCAGGTAACAGACTGATTATACAGAGGTATTGAGGAGATACAATTCCAACAGCTGCAAGTCAGCCTGGTGGAAACAGCAGCACAGATCACAACATCAAAGTGGCAACAGGCTAGGATTTCAGGCACAGGTCTTTCACATCTACAATTAACTGAAATAAATCAGTGCTACACTGGCATCCTGAAAATACCACACCAACTACAAAACCATTCCCTGTGGAAAAGCTCACCTGATTCCCTTGTTATTAAAAGCATGTCCAAGAAGAGGTGGGCCCAAAACAGACATCAAACACCTCTCAGTACTAAGAAAACTACACTATCAGAAACCCTGGGGGCAGCGGCTAGCTTTCTGCCCCCTTCTCTTAAATCTGTTTACTGCAATGGAAGTATTAGAATAAACACAAATTGTTTCATGCACCTTTTTATTTTACAGTCAAAGAACAGCATCCAAATTTGTCAGGCTTTGGTCACTATTCCATTAAGTTCAGCTCATCACCTATCTAAAACCTAAGCCACCAAAATGCTTCAAGAAGAACAAACATTTATTAAAATTACCGTGCTGCATTTATCCTTACATTTTCTGCAGGAACATCAGAGAGTTTGGAGAGTGATTCACACAGATCCGAGATGGCCCCCATCATTGGCACCACAACCCGGTACTAGAAACAAAGTTAACATCATGCTTAAACCAGGCAAAAAAAACCCCACGCAAGGCAGTGAGCAAGAAAATGGAAGTAAAACCTTTAATTTATAAGAGTTCTGCTGAAGTTAAGGTCACAGCCACACACTTCAAGGTCTTCTGGATCTCAGCTCTACCTTACAAAGCAGGCAGCTGGAGGGAATGAAAGCGCCTTAAACAGCTGGCCTTCTGCATTGATCAGGGTCAGCGGTAGTAAAATGCAGAAAAAACAAAACAAAACAGAAAAAAAAACACCCCACAAAAAAAATTACCAGACACAGCAGCTTGCTCAGAACCTAAAACTGCTGTTTCTTTCTGTGACAAAAAACATCCTAGAGCCATTCCCCCCAGTGCCTCTGGAGGTCAGGTCAGAAGTCTTAACAGACAGGAAGGCAAACGTGTGCATGGACTGCACACAAGGATGGGCCCTCCTGAGCAGATCAGACCACTTAAACCTTCTTTCGACGGGGATTGTCATTGATACAGGCCATAGTTCACTTCTTTTAAAAGAAGTTCTGTTCTGGACATGCCCTCAGACTGAAACATATCCCCAGAGCTCACCTGGAACAGGACACACCATGTATTACACTGCTCTGGGGCTGGCTGGCAGGGAGTTTCTTTCCTTATAGCACTCTGTATGGTGTCACGTCTTAGATTTGCGGCAAGAAGTTGGAAGAGGACGCAGCCAGGTGTCCTGCTTTCAGCCAGGATAGAGTTAATTGTCCTCCCAGTAGTTGCCATGTTGAGGAGTGAGCGTGAGTGATTGGCTGTCTGGTCCTAGCTGCTGGCTGCCAAGTTAAAACTACAACACCAGGACAACTATCCCGAAATGCTCAAAGGGTACTCCACGCTATATAACCCGATGTTCAGAAATAAAAACTGTAGTAGAGAAAGAAAGGGGGTTTTTGGCTTCCAAGGTTACTGCTCAGACACTGCCTGGGCACTGGTCTGCTTGTGGGAAGTGGTAAGTGATTTCCTTTGCATCATTTGTGTCATTATTCCCACCTCCTCACTTTTTCTTCACCTGTTGAGCCATCTTTATCTCAAACTACAGGTTTTCTTGCTTTTGTTCTTTCTAATCTCTCCTCATTCCACCTGGCAAGATGGCACGGGGGACTGAGCAAGAGGCTGTGTAGGTGCTTGGCTGCTGGCCTGGGTCAATGCACAACTTACATTAAGCTACAAAATTATGATGGACACAGTCAATAAACCTTTCACATTCCTAAGCAGCAATATCTTTAAGTCAGAGGGAATGCTCTACCTCAGATGCTAAACACATGACAATCCATTGGTTCCACTTCCAGTGCTCTGAACACTTCCCTGAAGACAGATCCATGAGCTTTTAACATGGCTAAGTGACATTCTGCAAACAAGAATGTGCATGGGTGCAAGCACACAAGTGCATCAGAATACAAGCATCTACAGTTTGGTTTAACATGGCACCCTTCCTCCACCAAGTAATCAGTGCCATACGTTTTAGAGAAGGATTCAAAAGGCACTGTAGGTTATAGATAGGCACGCACTCAGAGAGAATTATGTGGAACATACTTGCCTTGACTAAGAGGAGTTATGTACCAACATTCACCAGGATCTCCTCAGTCATACTATCCATCTGCATATCCCACTGTGGTCATCAAAGGCTTTCAGTTCGCTTTCCCTCAGCACAACCCCCATGGCAGAGACACAACTCCTCCTTGTGTCACATACCAGAGGGGAGTAGTGGTGCACACCTCTGGCTTCCCAACCGGGAGATCACAGAATGCAAAAAATTGCTCACAGGGAGACTGAAGGTGGAATGTAGAACACGCACGTGGCCAACTTGTCTAAAAGAGCTCCAGGTAGCAGAAGTTCTGTTAATCTTGATTCTTTAAAGTAGAAGAATTTACCAACAGCATAGAGACCGAAAGGATAATCTTGCTTGTTTTCTCAACGAAACCCTTCTTTGTTCTTACCCTTTATAAAGTCTTGGTGACAAGAACAATTAGAGCTATCCTTGATCTCATAGTTGTACAAAAAGCAGGATGGAAATTTATTATGATTTCACCATAGATCCTTCTCCACTGTTCCTACCACCCCCCTCAAACTAACAGCATATAAACAAAGCACAGGTTTTACCATCTGCAGTTATAATCCACAGGACATACAAATATTGCCAATCAGTGCCTCCAAAACTACATGAGGGCCTCCAGTCATTTCGCTTGGGTCTCCCAGATCTTGTGCTTCTCTTGACATGCATGGCAAGTAAAAGGCTACTTTAAGTGTGTGTGTGCCCACCCACAGGCCCATTTGAAAATAAAATAGGGGGAAAAAATTTGAAATAAGTCTATCTTAGAACTGAGCACACCTTAAGAGCAATCAAGTAATTTCTAATTTTTTTTCAAGAGGGATTGTTTTTCATTTCTGTTTGAAATTCAGAGGTGTTACCCATTTAGGTAAGTTTCACCTTTACATTTTCCCAGCTAACACGAGGTAAACGTAACAATGCAGACCCATTACTGCTTTCAGGGAGCAGTACATCACACAGGTAGTCTCACCACAGGAACAGGTAAGCCACTTCCAGCTGACCCACAACGCTAGTCTCACTAACCAAGATTTCACGAAGCCACCTGATTCCACATGTTCCATTCCCAGTTTTTACATGAAAAGGCCCATCCTACCTCACCCAAAGGTGGACATCAATGTCCTGTAGATTACCTGAAAAGTCTCAACTTTAATACCCAAGAGAAAGACTCAGACGACTTAAAGAAATCCGTGCCTTCAACATGCCTCACCTGGACAGGTCTACGCTGTGGGTCTGCATATACCAGGGTAACGTCCATGAGACGATCTCTCTTCCAGGGCAGTGGAAGGGTTAAGTAACAGAAGGGATCAAAAGTCACAGAAACTTTGGAGCATTTGGGACAAACAAGGGTAGATTTGAAAAGACCATGAAAAATATCCACAATGATAGAATCATTCCTCAGCCTATGGTTCTCCCAGGCCTCTTTTGCCACCTCCTATAAAAAAGGAAAAAAAATATTAAAAGTTATTTCTCACAAACACTTCCATAGCACGGCAAGCACAGGGATCAAAGAAAACTCATATCAGTGTGTTCAGCACAAGACACTGGGATTTCTTCTCAGTGAAACTAAGCCCTTGCATGAAATCAAATGTAATACAGCTATTTTAGCTGAGGGACACGGTCAGGTATTCCTTGGTGCACACAATGCCCGAAGTACGAATGGAGCCAAGGAGACAGTGACAGGGTTATACACTGCTCTTCTGGACAGCAAGCAGCTAACAAGATACACTCCACTCTCTCCTCCACGAGGAATGGACTGCTGCCCCCTGCTTTTGAAAGTCAGCTGCAGTTACAGCTTCCGTGAAAAAAAGTGGAGTTTTTTTTTCTTGGAAAATGATGGTTCATGTCTCACAAAGAAAGTATAAAAGGAGACAATTGACAGTCCCTTGAAGACTTTCACAATACAGCTTATAAACTCCTTACCTAAGGACATCTGACAACTGGCATTTGTCTATTCAATGCAATCAGAGGATCTTCTTAGCATTAGACTTAGTTTATGGTACAATACCATATATTTTATACACCTCAAGTGAGGTAAGTGCCATAGATACACACACTCTGCAATGCTACTGCCACTAACCAGGATGCTGAGATAGGAACAGAGTAACTAGCTCCAACAACTGCAGTGGTATGGATGGAAGGCAGAAAGACGTGAGCACCTCCTACATCAGGGGGGAGGGAAGTACCTAAATAAAATGCAGGCATGCTGGTCATCCTTTCCATTCCACAATTACCAGCATTTCTTGGAGAAAAAAAAAAATATTCAATATACCACTACTTGTGATGTTACCACACGCACTGTATTACGCAAGCAAAGGCAAAAGGCATGAAGTTATTGCCCGGTAAGAGGAAAAACAACTAGTCACATATGCTTCCTAAAAATAATTATTGCATCTGGCTTTTAGGGGCTCCTAAAGCTTTTTTCCACCTATTTACACTGGACTCTGCATTTGTCAGCACATTGCAGCTGTTTGTACTATGACAAGAGGTAAAAGCCTGATCAGGAGAGTGTGAGTTCACTTAATGAAAGACATTTCACCACTTCATGTCTCATTTTAACATGAGCATGGTGTTTGCCAACTTCAGAGGAACAAAGAAGTGTCTGCAAAGGGCTCATGCATCAGTATTGACCAGGAAACAGAGGACAGAGACAAGGTAGGAAGAAAAAAACAAAAATGAACAGAAGAGACTTTTCTGGCCTCTGTTGGGAAAATGGCATAAGAGAATTACTTTTCTCTATCTAGGTAGAGTCGGTGTTTAAATTCAAATTTAAATTAAATAAAGTGTGAAGTTGTGTTAGTATCAGTGTACCCATTTCCACAGCACCAGGAAGAAGAAAAATCAAGTCAGACCTCTTAAGAAGATGCAAGTAGTTCACTAAACAGTAGGAATTCATCAAGATCCATGGTGGTACCAAGTCACTTATGCCTTAGTTCTCTTTTTGTCTCAACCAGTGCTTTCATGCACTCTGTTCAGTCTGGTTTTAAATCAAGTTCACAGATTACATATGTGTGCTCCCTCGTGGCCTCTAGACAAAAGAAGTCTGGCCTAAAAGCTCATTTCTTCGGATACGCTGCTGCCTGCCAGTGAGACACAGGAATGGTTGCTTACAATCCCGTGCCCAGAGCACATGTTCAACCCTTATTTGAGGGGCACCCCAGCACCTCCACGCGAGAACGCTGCCAGTCCCACCAAAGTCCACGTACGATGGCCTGCACAGTAAGCACTCCCCTCAAACGAATGCTAAAACTGCTGTTCAGTCCACCTGGAGGAAGAAGGTGGGCCTAAGCAGTCATGAGGAACGGTTACAGGAGTAACTACAGCCTACTTATAGGTAGCTGTTTTGTTACAAGATAAACTTCTTTCCTTTCCACTGCAGAACCATGCCAGTTTTGTACCACAGGCACATCTTCCTGCACACCAGTACAAGAAGAGACATTCTGCTGTAAGGCAGAGCAACAACTATGTGCCACGAGGTGTCACGAAGCACGACAGAGATCTCCACTCCCAGCTACGCTGTTCTGTAGGGAGGATGTTTGTGTGGCCTGTGAACAAGAAGGCCAGGAAGTGTCACAAAACCCACACGAACTCCCTCAGCAGCACCACCTGCCCTACCCTCAAGTAACGGGCACCATACCGAATCAGGTCTGCCATTAGCATCCTTCAGCTCCAAGTAGGGCTTCTTCTTCACTCTGTTCAAATCCTCATGTAAGCCATCTAGAAGAAAAGCCAGGAGTTCCTGGGAATCTTGCTGCTGGTATCCTGAAAACTGAGGAGCAAATCGGCCAACCTGTGTCTGAAACACAAAGGCAAGAGTCAGAGGCTGGTGAGCATGACCCATGTGTAAAAGAGAGAAATAAAAACACTCACTCTGGCTTTTGCAGAGATCAACTCCATGCTATCTTATGTCAGCAGGAGACCACAGTGAACTCAATGCTAATACAGTAAGAGTGCCAGAATAATTTTCCCAACTATTTTTATTTTTTCCCCCTAGCGTTGTGAGAGAAGAATGCATTCAGAGCTGCAATGCCAGAAATCTAAGTTATCAATATTAATTTAGGAACACGCAAACAGCCAGTACTCAAAGCCTATCCGCCTGATGTATTTTCTACTTTAATTTCTCTTTCAGCAGCCTACAGTTCCCACAATGTAAACTTGCTATAAGGTAGCATCTTGAAACAGGTGGACTGCAAGACTGAAACTGCTTGCAGAAGATACTTCTGAACTAACAAAACTAGCTTAAAACTAAGATTGAAATCCTTGCTGCAGTAATATCTAGTTATTCGAAAAATTGTGATATGAAGCTCAGGAACATAACAGCCCAAGTTAGTGAGAGTCAGGAACAGCACACCCAAATATAGCCTCTTATTTCATAAACACCATCTCTCACCACTGCCATTTAGCATTCCTGCTGCTAAAAAAAAACCCAAAACACAAACACAATAGAAAGGGGTCCCACAGGAAAAGCAACAATTAGTTGAAGGAGTAGTCCCTCCTACTGATCATCGCTAGTTTTCTCATAAACACAAAGAGTCCGGCAGATGTGCAGAATTTTGCTTTGTACATTTTAACCACCCAAGATGACAACTGTAAGAGAGACCAAACTGAAGGACTGTTTATGCAACAGAGATAGTTAACACTGTTACTAAATCAGCAACAGTTGTTAGAAAAATCACAAGCAATACTGTACTAGGAAATCAGGAGTAATTCCTATTCCAGTCTTTAACAAGAACAGCCCACATTACGACACTTTTACTGATGTCCACTACAGATTCACATACTTCCTCTGAACACAAGTTTACAGAACAACTTTAAGAGTGGTGGATGATGTGCCAGCAACTCCAAGTCACAGAAATTAAACAACATCTTGTTGTTTCATTACTGCCTATGAGACTACAGAGGACAGATTTCTCCAGTCCATAAGGCTTTTGCTCCAGGTCTCAAAAGCATATACTCTCAACTTCAAGATTGTACCATGCAAAACCTCAACAGCAACAGTATGCACATTTACATTAGTGCCAAGTCACTGCATATTTCTTGAACGTGGGATGTCATTCTTCCTCAGCACACAGACTGCACTACAGAACCAAACTCTTGGCGTTCCTTGGATGCTTTAATTACGCTGTTCTGCACTAAAGCATCTTTGCATTCTATTTAAAACAAAAGACATAGTTACAATTCTTCTAGGCATTCATAAATGACTGCTACATTGCTGTATTTCAGCTGAAAGCAGCTCTTTACACTGAAGCACTGGCAACATTACATCAATAAACAGCATTACAGACAAGTGGATGCATTTTGCTCTTCACTTTCTAATTTCATTATTTAAATTTATAACTTGCACACCTGTTTTTACTGATTAAAGTTCACAGCTGGCAATTCACATGACCTTGCCTAGTTTTGTAGCAAAGACCATTGTTATGCATCTGTAAACAGCTCTCAGGCTGGAAGGTCACTTACTAAGTAAGGCATTTAACATTAAAACAGCAGCACCCAATTCCAGGGTATGACACTACTCACTGGCAAGTTCCTCCCTCTACCCTGAAAAGCATTTACATAAAACAACACTGAAGCAATTCTGTCATTACTGCTTTCATAACACCAAAATATGTGGAAGCCATATTAGCTTTCACTGTTTCTTCTGTCAAAGAACTATACTACAAGAACACGGAGTACTTACTTTAAACATACGCGGGGCCACATAAGACTGTCTCCCAGACCAAATCTGTTTAATGAGCTCTGCGTAGGCTTCTGCAATTTCTCCTCTCATCCCCAGTGGATTGTTCTGATTTATTTCAGCTTCATATTTATCTTCCAGAAAATAGTCGGTCAGAGGAGGTGTATTGCTCAGACACTAAAAAAGCATTAAGACAATGAATTTACTGCACAGGACAATAAATCTGTGTAACAATGAAATAACAAATCCAGCTTTCACATCAGAACATGCACTCAGTTATTAGCAGAACTGGTGAGATGGAATTTGAGTATACATTTAGGAAAAAAAAAAGGGAAAAAATCTATTGCGAGGGTGGGATACTGTCACCATTGCAACTCAGAACATGGTTGAAATGAAAAAGAAACACCACCAAATACCACAGCCTTCAAAAGACTAACAGCTTATTTCTGAAACATGGTTTCTCTTCCAGGTGTCACATTGACTTCTCTCCTATATCCTGTATTTGCCCCAGGCGTAACCTTCCCCTCTGGAGCAGTTTCTACTGGTTTATCTAGCTTATGGCACAAGGCTAACTGGTCTGCAGCTCCTTGGTTCTCCTTCAGAAATTTCTTTAAAACTGACATCTCATTAATCACTTTCCATTCCTTCAGTGCAGAATAATTTTAAGCATTCGTTTAAAGTTAGTATATTTAATAGTTCAAGAAAGCAAATAGCAAACAGCCTTCTGAGAAAAACTACAGACTTTCGAAAGGAGGATATCTGTTCTTGGTATCATGTCCCTCCACATTTTTTTAATTTGTTCTGTAACTTCCACTGATACTTCAATTTCAGTACAGTCTCTTGCCATTACTGAGGTGGTAGGGTAGGCTACCTTACCCACACATTACACAGAAATCTGCACAGAAAGGTCAGGAAGGTCTTCAGAGAAGTCACCTTAATGTTCTCAAGCCTACACACAATATTCACTCTCTAACCTTGAAATCCTAATAGAAGGAACAGTGAGAATAAGAGTGATCCCTGTTCCTCCTTGAGGTGAAACACAAGCTATACTTTGTCCTACAAAGAACCAAACACCATTAAAAAAAGTTCCCATCATAAAGCTAACAAAGTTTAAAGGCAGGAAGGACATCACTCTATATCTACTCTCCCATTTATATGCTTATTATCAGTGTATCGTGGTAATGATTCAATACATCCTGGGAAATCACTGTGAACCTCAGGACAGGAGTAAAACTAGCACTGGAAGTAGTTTTCCTAGTTCAGCAATTCACAGACTCAAAGCTTATAGCAAGAAGTGACGCTTGGATAAGTAAGACAAGCCTTCAATCTGTGAACAAAAGCAATTGAAGTTTGAGATATGATCAGAATTACTAGGGCTTCAAGGCACTGTAGCATCAAGAAAATACTAAACTGGGCTCTTTCTGAATGCCTGAAATTTCAGGACCCGTAGCAGATGCCTGTACAGTGATACACCAGCTGGGTGCAGGTACACAGATCTCCCAGCACAGTTATACATGGCAATCTGGAAAGGGTCAGGAAAGCGTAGTCCTGTCCTTCAGCCAATCCCACTTTCACTGCCTTGATGTGTACCTTGTGGAATTTATTTCCTATCAATTTTTTCCAGTTCCAATGACCAGGCGTTAGTGTATTTCTCCAAGCACATGACATTAAAGTGCTTATAGACGGCTATCGCCAGCCTCTCACTGGGAGACTGTTGCTAACAAAATTCCAAGAACTTCCAAAAATTAAGGCAGAAATTTGCATTTGAAAGACTGATGTCTAGAAAATTAAAGCCTAACAACAAACAGAAAGAAGAAAGAGGACCTTGACATGACTAGTTTGCATGCAGAATTAAGACTGAAGTGTGTTTGGATAAAGTTACTTTGACAACAAAAAAATAATCTTAGAAGTTGTCTCCTAGCTATACAGTTCAAGAAAACGTAATGTGGGTTAAGGTTACCATGATACGACTGAAAATAAAGTCACATCAAACAAAAAGAGGGAAGCAGTCCAAGTCCATGAATACCACATGCATAATGCATTATAGTTATTTTAAGAACTGTCCCAGCTTTCAAAGCTATCACAGAGTGACAGAAGTCATTACACAGCACTTGTAGCACACCAGAAGTTTGCCCTTTGCTTAAACCAAAGTTCATACAAGTTGGCTGATATTCTGTTTGGATTTCTTAGCAAGCAACTATCCCTAACAAGTTTCTCCAATTTTTAAAACAAACCAAATAAACCTAAGAGATTAAGTTAAAGAAGTATACTAATAATTATTAGCTTTGCATAACTGTTGCAACCTTAACACCCCACACAATGACCCTGAATCCTTCCTGTGGCCTTTCACACTCTTAATTTTTCAAGAACATTTAAATGCAGGCCCCAGAACTGCATGCAGTGACCTGCTCATGTTGCTTATGCAGCTCACACACGTCAAAATGTCCTCCACATCAGTCCATTTTGGTCAGAGCACAGCACTCGGACCTTACATTACAGTTAGACATCTGTTTAGTATGACTTCCCCCACAGCCTTTTCAGAAGCCACATATTTCAGACCCAGCCCTCCATACTGTACTATGTGTTACAGTACTAACATGCTACGCATAAGTCAAACTAAATATGAACAGGTTGGTTTGCCTGTTTCATTCCAGGTGCAGTCTCCTCACTGAATCACATTAAAACATGCTTTTCTTTCCACAGATTTTAATCCACAACCTCTGCAACACTGCTCTTTTATTTCATTCTAAAGAGGGTTCTTTCCAACTCTTACCTGCAATGCAGAATTCATGAAGCAGGTATTTCCAAGGTTACTGAGTCCGCAGAGGCCAGGCTGTGACAGAGAAGCACTGTCCCTGCAGTTGTAAGAGTTACAGACAAATCCAGAACCTCTGGAAGAAAGACAACACAGTGAACTTCACAATGAGTTTACTGAGTCTCAAAACTGTTTAAGAGTCACATCAAATATGAGTCAGAAAACTGTTCAATGAAGTTTAACCAGTCTACATGTTTCTGCTGCTTCACAGTGGCTAATATTGAATACCAAGAATGTGCAGTATATGTGCTAACTCTGGCAACATTAATCATTACGCAGTTTATTATTAATTTATGGTTCATAACACATTAATTTCCTCTGTCTACAAGTACACAGCACACTATCCTAATGCAGCAAAAGTCTATAGAATATATTGCAAGAGCCAATAACAAAACTATCATCTCTATCTGGAAAGGCTTCTACCACACTGGCAGATAGAGAAAAGAATAATCCCTTCCCTCATACCCCCAATCCCCTCAAACTCAGGCAATGCCCTAGGAGTTAGTAAGCTCTGGAACATGCGCTACTTTTGCAAGTGAGCAAGGAATAGCAGAACACAGAGGTTTCAAAGACAAAGTTTGATAAACAGGTACACAAGAGTAGCAGAACTCCTCACAGGGCACCGTAATGCTCCTTTTCTATACAGGCAAGGATGCACAGGATTATTCACATGAAGGACGAAGAAACAAAAAGAACATTCCTGCTCTTACCCCCTGCCCAGGTGGGAGCTGTTCAGTCCATAGGAGTTACTGCTATCACCGTTAGTAATGACAGAAGTGGCAGACACTGAGGAATAAGAACTTGCTGATGATTTTGAAGAGGTAGTAAAGTTTCTGCTAGTTGCAGTGCTTGATCTGGGAGAAAGGAAAAAGAAGTAGAAACAGTGCTACTACGTTTTTCACCCCCAGCCCCACCTCCCGCAAAACTCCAAGAACTTGCCACATTACAGTTAGTTCCCACACACAGAATTTACTGTTTTGACCTGTGTGATTACACTTCCAAACACTTGTCTGGAACAGAAACCTCAGACACAAGTATCAGAAGCAGAAGTAACAATTCTTGCTTAAAGCAAAATCTGAGTCCCAGACTGAAATAAGCAGGCACTTTGGATGACATGAGTGACAGGGAAGCAAGCTTTAACTTTACGAGTAAACCACGTTGAAACAAGCAAGCAAAAAAAAAACCCAGTCATAAGACTACAAAACACTTGTCACATTAAAAGTGACAAAGTCAGTCCTTCCCTACTTGAAACCTGAATCACCCACTCTAACAGAATGGCAATTAGTAAGAAGATAACCAGGGTGAGCACAAACCAGATTATTGAGCCCAGCTGACATAACTATGTTGCTTGGAGGCAAGGCACACTGCTATGTACATGTGGCACACACAGCGTTCCTCAGCATTTTGAGACTGGAGATACTGAAATGGATGAAAAGAGTTCATTAGCCCCAGGTCTATCCAGTTGTGAATCTCAGGCTATTTCACACTACCACTCTCCTGGTCCAGAAAAGAACCGGAACACAACATTACAAAAGACCAACAAGACACTAGAAGTCAACAGTGTTCTGCCACAGACAGCTCTGGCTACATAAAAAAAGCAAAACCACAAGATGGTACTACATCACTAAGCTTAAAGAAACTATTTTGATACTAATTAATTTCTCTATAACAAGAGCTAACTATTCTCTTCATCTTTGCCCAAATAAGCATGTAAAACATGCCAACAGGCACGCAACAGTGGCTAATACACCCAAAGCACAGCAGAGGCCAGTGCCCTCAAGCTTCAGGCAACCTAAAGTTGCCTACATACTTGTTCATGTATCTCTTTTGATATGGCCCCAATTCTCAAATTATACAAACTAAAAATGCATATTCATAGCTCAGATGCTACTAAGAAAACAGTCTTGGCAAACCTCTGTGCAGCAAAAACTAAAAGACAGAGAACAAGCCGTAACGGCTAAGAGGCAGAACAGCTGGACAGCCTTACCAGTCTGGAAATATAATAGCAGTAAAATAAATACAGTAGTAATCAGGTTACAAAAGGAGCTTCCAGATGAAAATGCAAACTCCAAATGCAGTCTAAATCTGAAGCACGCTAAAAAACCCACACCAGCCAGCACAACCCAGAAATACACTAGAAGGTATACCAGCAAGAAGGAGCAGATCTACAAGAATGAGCAGATCTACCGAAATAACCAAGACAACCATTTCTGGGACAATACATGACCTTCTGGTCATTACATTTTGAAGGTGGAACTTCTCAAGACTACCTGGACACATACATAAGATCAACGAGAAAACAAGAGGGTCTAGATTAAAACAACAATTATCAGACCCATGCTCCACATGCGTGAGCTTTAAGGGTCAAGAATCAAATCATTAAGCTAACAACAGCCTGTAAATCCATTAAGAATACATTTTTTTTTAAATATGAAGTAGAAGCGAATTATCTAGAAGCAAAGAAGGGCAACCTAGAAAATGCTAGACCTGAAAATGTAGCATCTCTGTTTCCCATGATTGACTCCAGTGAGAGAATAGACCAAGATACTCAAAATAATATGAAGAAAATCTAACAGGGAGAAAAGGAGGACAATCTCTTAAGGGATTTCAAAATCTCCCAACAGAAGCACAGAGGCAGGGCATAATCACGAGTCAGATGGTAACTGAGGAGTTCCACGAAGTACTTCAATAGTATCCCACACATATAAAAAAAACAAACTCAGAACTAGGCGTAAGATAAAAAATGGATCAGAAAGCAAATATAAGAGGGAAGTCACAGAGTTGGGAAAGGTCTACCTACAAAGTCATCAAGGATCTTGAGTGAATTCCTATTAGAAAATTGGGAAGGATCACGTAAGAAGCAAAACAATGAAAGAGAGGCCAATAGCTTTCCAAGTACAGAGAAGAAAAAAAAAAAGAAATCAAATACACTTGGGAACACAAAAATTCTACGCACTCTGACATTTTGCAAGTTACTCATCTACCTGTAATAACAGAAGAAAGATTGAGGATTTACTAAGCACAGCTGCTCCCCTTCATTTTGCAAGATGGTCACAAAGGTAGCGATGATTCCAGGTAAAAGGCACAGACAGCAGCTAAGAAAAATGTTTTCCTCTGAAAGCTTCCCTTTTCAAACCCAAAAAGCTACTGTTAACCACCCCACAATACTGGACACTGCCTCATTTGTGCACAGAGGTGAGAACAGAAGTCCTAGATGCCAGGCATTTATCCCCAATGCCCCTAAACAGGTTTCTGTGGAACATGCAGGCTTTGACAGGTCAAAGCCACCTGCCCCCTCCACTGCTGTCTCTCACAGTACATGACTTCTGCGCCCTTGGAAATGGAGGCCCCAACATCCCGCTCTGAAGTAAGAGACAAACATTATTTCTTCTTTGAAGTTTATGACTTGGAATCTTCCAAAATGTTCTGGGCTACTCAGCAGGTTACCACTGAAACTACTCTCAGTTTGCTTAGTTCGCTCTTTATAGGCACAAGAGATACTGGACTGGAAGGTGCCAAGCTTCTGCAGCTTCCCTTTGATCATCACTGCAGTGTTTCTGACAGGGATAAACACATTCAGTTACATTTCATCAACAAAATCTATACAGGAGCAAAGAAAGACTTAATCTAATCATGCAACAGTTCAGGGATTTGAGAAAATAATTTTGCAGGTTTGAGGATGAGACTGCATGGTTATGACTGCTGAATCAGTCATCCTGCCTAAGCACAATCTGAATCTCTCAAGATAACTTCTGTCTGAGCTAAAATACCTCTTCTAGAAAAATCTACCATCATGGTTTTGCAGTGGCCAGCAACAGCCGACCCAGCAGACCACAGATAAACTGTTTCAATGATCAATAACCCTTACAGTCAGAAGAAACTTGCATTTCATTTGCTGCAGGAGTATCTGGCTTCATCACCTGGACACTGGTTTGTGCTCTCTCCATCTGCTGCCTGTAGAGTCCCTTTTTCATATCCCACAGAAAATTTTAAGTGTTAAAATCAACTTTTAAATTTCTCACTGGTATGATATTTTAACTTCTAAGTCTTCCAGCACACAAATTATTTGCTTATTCTTCAACAGTTCATTTGGCTCCTTCTGAAACATCTCATTAGTCTACTTTTCAAATTTGTTGACAACCTCACAGGATGTGATCATTCCACACACAGTTTTATCAGTGTGCCAGTTATCAAAAGTCTGAGGCACACTCAGCATTTCCCTACTGAACCACTGAGGTTGTTTGTTTGCTTCCGCCTCAAGGGTACTACAGGATCTTACATCCAGGAGACTGAACCAGGACTGGAATTGCATTCCCACAGAGTCTAGCACTTATTTTGGGCTCATGTTCTTCATCCCCACGTACACAACTTCATGCTTCACAATACTCATGCACATTGCCCCCCGTCTGGCAACTAAAGACAACCATTTCATGTCTTGCCACGCAACGTTTCAAAAACCCACACAAATGGCAAGTGAAATCTGGAGACTAGCAGCACAGAGTTAGATTAATCTAATACAGAAACTGTGAGGCCATATGGTTGATAAACAGGAGAACTGCTAAGCTGAACAGCTTGAAAACAAATACTATAGAAGGCTTTCACGTAGTTGGAAGACGGAGATAGGAAAAGTATTTCAATTCAGTTGAGGCTACCTTCAGAGCATACAGTAGAATTAATCTTCCTCCTTTAAACTACCAATGTAAAAAAAGGCATCAAAAAGATTGTGACAAAACATTTTTGACAAAACAGGAAAAGCTAGAACTTATATTTAATTGGCAAAGCAGAGGCCATAACGGATTTTCATTTAGAAAGTTCTGACATGCAAAAGCCTTCTTATCTTACATACTCAATGCTACTCTGAAAACATGGCATCTCCTGAAAACTTAAGCACTTGAAAGTCATGTAATAAAGATTTGCCCACAAAATATTTATCCTGGTTGCTGAAGAGGTCCTCTGAAATCATCAGCACGAAAGGAACTGGGGGAAGGAGATCAGTTTTAAATATGAACGGGCATTTAATTATGGTATTATGTACCTACAAAATACATATCAACTACCGAGGTCTTAAAACTGTACAGTAATTTCTGGCTTGTAATATCACTGAATGTTGTATAAGGTTGAACAGATGCCTAAATCAAGACAGATTAGTTGAGAAAAGCCACATGGACTGCAAGATGGGCGAACTAAGCAACAACTCCTCAACTTTCTACCGGGGGTGAAGTCCACCAAGTATACAGTGCCATCAGTAAACAGAGGAGCGGGAAGAGGAAAGCAGCAACCAAAGAACCAAAAGGTATTCTCCTGCTGCATACTGCAAAGGCAGGCAGACAGCTACAAGGCACATGCTAAATACAACTTCACTCCTGTTTTCAAATGCAATACCCAATGGAAAAGGTGCTATTTTTATAGATCTGACATGAATTCTTGTTCATTTGTGCTATGAAAATGACTCCCGGGATAAAAAAGTGTGTGCTAGGACTGAGCTGGAACTCTGCTAGCTCAGGATTTTATTTTGGAGGTCCTGTAACAGCTAAAGAGGACTAAGTTCCACAGAGTCATTGATATAATCTCTCTTCAGAAACAAAGTACGCCTCCAGTTCTGAAATTCCTAGAATAAGTATAATCTATTCCCTCTTCTGAAATCTTGTCTAGTAGTAAAAGCAGTTCCAAACTACAACAATAAAGTATTTTGCTCCTCAGGGAGCAGCAAACTACCAAACAGCAGTCGCCAGGCATACTCTGAATACGCCACCCAAGGACTGCTGTGGAGTTCCAGAGCACTTTTTCTGCAAAATGGCACCCAGCTTGATGCTTGATTGGGAAATACACGGAAGGCTGCCAAACATGTGGAAAGGCAGTTTCCCCTGGTAGGAGCCATGTCTCTGACAAGCAGCAAATGGTGGGGAAAATCCTTGCAACAGGGAACCCACCCTCCCACCCACCCCACAGGCCCCTTGCGCGCACATATTCTGCCAGTAGTGAACAACATGAACTCCCAGCTTTCCAAGGCCTCCTCTGGCACACAGGCAGTGATGCAGATGCTCACCATTCCTCTACTGACAGCAGAGAGCTCGCCATCCCATTTGGTTTATGCCATCAAAACTCCACACACAGAAAAACCTTCTTGTGAGCTTTTAGTATTAAAGTGATACAGCCCAAAAAAAGATCTCCAAATATAAAGTTCCCCATCGTCTTGGCTAAACAGTATTTTCTCCAGCTAAGAAACAGAACACTGGAGCAAAATGTTTGCCTGAGATACAATTTTAAACTTGGAGTTGCTCAACTCTCCTCCAAACCACACCCCAGCACAAAGCATTTGCAGTTCCTGCTGACACTAGATGCAGCTAGGAGGATTCAAATTCTTCAGAACTTCAAAACCTAAGTTTATTTAGAAAGCACAACAGCTTATGAACATTAGACTTGCTTAGCCTCACAAATGAGCAGAACAGGTTTTCAGGGTGATAGTCTCACTTATCCTTCTTATCCATGCTGCCAATGCAGCTCCCAACTCACTTGTGGTATCAGCTTTGGCTTCCAGTAAGCATCAGGTGTTTCTTCCAGACAGAAACCTCCTGTACTACAGAATAAGTTTCTGTAATGTTTATACAGTGTAACCTACCGCAAACACCCCATCAGCGCACAGGATAAGACACTGATACTCTCTTGGGCTGGGAACTCCGTACCTTCCCTCTGGCCACTCTTCTCTCCTCCTTCCTCTCACCAGTTCTGTTTGGTTCAATCGCTCACAATGACCCACAGATTTCATATGCACAAACAGTCCCTGTGAGTTCGTACTATACTCATTAATCTGGAGTCTTGAACATATAATACTGATTTAATGCAACACGTATATGCACGCACACGCCCATGGAAAGACAAACCCCACCCCAACCCAGTAAGAAGATTTGAACCCTACACTCCAGGTTAGCAAATGCTGGCAACATTTCACTGCAGTACAGACATCTCATGTTTCTAGACGAAAAAAAAAGTCAACTCAGAACACACTCCAAGTCACAGAGTCCGCTTTCACTTGACGTTTGTCTGCTGAGATGTCTGGCAAATGAAAGAACACAGTTAAAGCAGCTACGTTTTTTAAAATACATAAAAAAAGCTTTTTATTTATTTATCAAACTCCTGTTCTCCAAGGGAAAAATCCATGCTGCTCCAAGGTTAACCTATGTAAAAGACTCAGCCTAAGCTCAGTAAGAAATCTTGCACTGTGCTTTGCTAGATTTCAACTTGATCGGGAACTGGAATTTAGACAGCATACTCAAAACTAAATGAAATATGAAACTACCCTTAAGAAAATGTCTTGAAAAAACTAAGACTTTCCAATAAAACTTGAGAACTAGGTAGAGAATATTCAAAAATCAAATCAAATTACAAACTACAGACTATTAAGTATTTATATGAAGCACATATTAAGCATTTATATGAAGATATGCTAAAAATGGAAGGAAACCAAGAGAAGTTCAGAGCTTCTTATGACTGATGTGAAAGGAAAGCACAGAGCAATTATAAATGCATTAATATGGAGCAACACTAATGATTCAAGAAAGAGAAGTTAGATTTAGCTTACTGATTAAGAATATATTAAGTAACAAAAACAAAAAACCAGCTTTGCTATTTTTCTTAAATATAAATCTCCTAAAAATAGGTTAAAAGTTTTGTAAAATAACCCTTGAAAGAGCAGCAGAAAGAAAAACTTAACATATACAAATGATACAGTCTAAACTGCCACCAGCCCACTCACATTTGACAAGGAGTGATGACACGCAACAGACGAAGCACCAAAAAGTAGAAGAAAATTTCCCCCGGATCATCAACATATATTCCACATAAATACACAGACTCCTCCATCTCAGGAAGAGTCTGAACTACCAGCTACCAGAAAACAGCAGTATACCACAGCAGATGCATTGCTAATTATGCCCTCTACTTGCAGGGAACTTTTTTCACTCCTCCTACGTGCATCTGCTACTGCCCACACTACGAGGCAAGCTACTGGACACACCTGGTCCAGATCCAGTACAGCCTTCCTCATACTGTCAACAGTTCAAGTACGATTCGTATGTGGTTTTGGGGTTATCGAGGCAACTGTTGGACAGTATTAGTAAAGACATAAAATGGCACAGAAGACATCACTGAACCTAACAGGAAAACACGTATTGCTCATTATCACCTTTTGCTATTATATGTCTCTTTCAGAGTAAGTTCTCAACTTTATCTTCCTTCCAACACAGAAGGAACTTTAAATCCAATCTTTCCACCTTATTTGCCTTACATGACACAGCCACCTCTGACGTAGGAAGGCATAATGTTAGTCCAGCAGGGCTTGTTATAACCCAAAGTCGTTAAAGCACACTGCTGTCCTGAGACAGCCTTTGCCCTGGCCACATAAACAGGTCCTTCTCATTTGATCAGCAGTTTGTGTGCTGATCAGCACACACCAACGTCACTCCTAAAGAGGAGGGGCAGTCCAGCATTTTCTCCCCCTCTCTGGCTTCCCAAACAGTGTTTTTGAACAAACATTTGTTATGCATTTAACCTACAAGACTAAATAAGGGCACAAGAACCAGAAAGCAAAACTTGCTAAACCAATGCACCCAACTGCATAAGGAAGGCATTACATGGAATATACATGTTTCGTTCCTTAATTAACAGAGAAAAGGACAAAGGAAATAGTTAGCCGAGACAAAGTAGTATGACTACATACAATTCTTTCAGCCACCATTATCAGCATGAAGTCAAACAATTTCACGTCATCTACATTACAATAAGCAAATCTTTACTTCCACGTCACTAGAAAATATTAATATGTATACTGATAACCATTATCATTCAAATATCACTAAAGGTTAATTAAAAGTCTTTACCTATGAGACTAGATGCTGAAAAAAAACAGACAAGAGGCATGGGAATGCTAGAGGGCTCCTTTTTAGCTTTGCTTCACATGGAGACAAAAGGTTATGATCTGGTCTTGCATAGCTGCCTCTCTAACACTGACTGTCAACTCATACTCGATCATGTACACGATATGAATGTTTAGATGTTTTTCACATTGTACTTTTCCAGAAAGTTCATTATAATCCTGTGAACATTCTCCTGATCCATTTACCCAGTATTATATCTCAGAAGTAGAGAACTGTATCAAATAGGTTTCACTGACCTGTTTAATCCATTCTTCAAGTTTAACACTAGTAAGATCTCGCTCTCGAATGAGATCACTTGGCAGCAAGCTCTGCCAGTTAACGGTATTGCAGAGAAAAACATTTTCTTTATCAATATCGAGTCTGATGGCCTACTCATAGGAAAGCAATTAGGCCATCAGACTAGTAAAATCACAGGATTGTACTTTGTCATATGACTGCATAAGAGCAGCTCTTTACCATGGCAAGCAACTTCCACTCTACACCATTTACTTTACACATACAATATCTCATCAACCCCTCATCTTACTCATCTCTTCTCTAAATTAGGTATTACAGAGATAATATCTGTGTAATATTTACAGCTTTCTAATTGTCTTGGGCAGCAGGGGGTGTTGCTAAGCTATTTCTAAACCCTTTTTAAGGAGGAACTACCAGAATGAGTAATCACTACCAGCAGCCTTGGAAATATGCTCCAAGATCATTTACGTTCCACAATGATAGAAGACAGGTTTTTGGTTTGGGCTTTTTTTTCCACCGTGCGGTCTGCAGAGCTAGCTTTTTAAGTAGACTAGC
>Ga0065711_1006093_pt1 | contig 36112 bp, 29 predicted proteins | sample Hoacrofraction12_FD_59098 | JGI IMG/M metagenome (GOLD analysis project Ga0065711, IMG submission 59098) | Hoatzin crop microbial communities from Cojedes, Venezuela - Epithelial fraction 12 v2 (version 2) | ecosystem: Host-associated > Birds > Digestive system > Esophagus > Crop | place...
TCAACTTTGCAAAACTGTTTCAGTGAAAGTCCTGGGAGGGGCTCTGACAGGCAAGTTGAATCTGACAAGTGGCTCCACACTTCACCCTTTAGACATAAACTGTTGACCAAGTCTAGGACGAGGAGTTGATCCAGCCACACCCAGACTTCTCTCTGAGAGAGAGTTTAGAACACAAGGGGGTCTTCTCTGAACCTCGTGACTCAACGGGAGGAATTTCCTTTCGCCACTTATCAGACTCCCTTACCCCTTTTAACGCGACAGCCAGGTGAGGTGCAGCAGCCCTGCATTGTGCTACCTTTTTGGTACGTGTGATATCAAGACATGTCCCAGGCTCCTTTTCTGTGCCTTGTGGGAGCTGGCCATGAAGTCTCATGTCACCTTCCAGGCCAGATAGAAGGTTGTAGAAGTAAGGAACTGGGTCCTGAGCTGCATCTGCTAGAGACCTGCATACAAAAATATTTTTCAGACCTTTGGTAGGAAAAGGAAAGGCAGGGAGATGTGCACAGGGTGTGGAGATGAGACCATCATAGGAGTTGGATGGTTGCAAGATGAGATGGAAAACCAAAAAACCAAGAGGAGGACTGTGTCTGACAGCCTGAAATTGTAGAAGGAGAGCTATCTGGGGCCAGGATCTAAAGGAGCACTAAGCTCACTGCACAATGTAACATGATGCATTAGTCAAACTCACAATTATTTTTTATTTTTCTCCTTTCTCAGGGTTGATGCCTCCAGATGGTCATCTCCTTATGAATCAGACTACCAAAGTCATTGCTCGTGGGAATCTCTCCTGCAAATGTAGCACACAGTAAAGACTAGTGCGTCCTTTTCGCCTTCTTGAGACCTTGCATCCTCTACAAATTATCCCTGTTGTCTGTCTCTGAGTACATTGAACCTATGAACAGCCTTGATTTCTGGACTTTCAGAGCCACACAGTGAGGTAGAAACATGACCGATAAAACTGTCCTAGTTTTGGGATAGTCCCCAGAAAACAGTACCTTTCTTAATTCCTCACAGGATGCTTTATTTTCTATCTATGCTTTAGTTGGCTGTTCCCAGGCTTTTGCTTCTCGGTTATTAAGCACAGATCACTGTTAAGTGGATAGCCCCTGCACAAAACCAGCCAGTGTGAGATCAGGACGGAGTACCACATAGCCTAAAGGTTTCCAGATGTTACAAGGAAGAGTTAAGCGCTTCTCTGGGACGAGTCTTTGGAGGCCTGGGCTCCCTGTGCCAGAGCTCTGGTTTACCAATGCTGGGTGCTACCAGCTGCAGTCAGAATAAAGCAAACTGGATGCAAGTGCTGTATGTGTTACATGAACTTTGTAAGAGATTTGCTCTGGAAAAAGCTCAGGAAAGAGTCAGGAAGAAGAAAGGCTGTGTGTATGTCTGCTTTTAAAGAAAATACTGGCAGACTGTGATGTCTGAGCTGCAGCGGACTTACAGATGGGCAGAGGCATGGCCATGGTGAATCAAATAAAACAGCAATGTAGTTGCTTCCCTGGGACAGTCACCAGATCGTGAGTTCAAAGTTTCTCATCTCTGTCAAGACTGTCTATGCTTTTTCTACTGGGGAAACAGCTCTGTCCAAGAGGGAGTAAGCTCTGAAATGTTGTTCCAGGTGAGCACACAAAAAGGGAGAACAAATATCACTTCCCTCAGGTTTTAGAAAGAGAGACGGGTCCTGCCGCCTTGTCTCAGGTCTCAGAAAGGTAGCAGCCACAAGTTTGTGTGGACACAAGACATCAAACACACAATAGATGATCTAGGGAGAGGGAAAGAACAACTCCAGATGTCTCAAAGCATCCCAGGTGGCTTTAAGCAGCTGAGAGTCCAGCATGCAGTCTAGCCTGGTGTCTGGGCTCTCTTGGGAATCGATGAGGACTGATCGGCATGCAGTTGGCTTCACCTCTTTGAGCTTGAGTCAATATTAGCACATAAAATGGACAGAACCCATTCTCTGGCCCTAGGGGAAAGTTGAATGACGTGGCTCAGGACCACCCGGCCAGGCTCTGCTCCCTTCTCTCCTCCCTCAAAGAAGTGTGGCTGTGTCCATTTGCCTTCCAGGAAGAGCCCCTGGCCTGTGGTACCCCCTCCCCTGTTCCCAGGCTTGTTGAGGCTGTGCTGGAGGGATGGCTGAGTGAAGCTGGCCCTGTTTGGTTTGCGAGGTAGGCCTGGCTCACCTCCTGCAGACCCTGGGTAACTTGGACTAGACTTCTGCTTTTCAAGAGAAAGTAGTGATATACTGATATCTCTTTTTCTCACTAATCAGGTCAGTTTGGATACTTAGCTTAACAGTGCTATGGCTGGAAGATAAAATACCATATTTAGATATCCTAGCTTTCCTAGTCGTAGCAGGATCCCAGCACACCAGAGGTGCCCTCTGTCTCTCTTCACATCATGTGAAACTCCTTGGAAAATAAAGACTCCATATGCATTTAATTTGTTTTGCAGGTTTTGAGGGGTTGGCTGGCCATTCGTGATCACTGATTCATGACCCCTGGGATTGTGAGGGACAACATTCCGTAGGTGGCCGTTTCCTTCCATGTGAACCAGAACTCTTAGGTGAAACATTGCAGAGCTCTCCTTGTTATGTCCAACCAGATGGAAGGAGACATAGGATGCAGCAAAGCTCTTCCAAGTACTTAAGGTACTGAGCGATTTCTGAACACCTGGTCTTTTATTCATGGTGGACTGCCACCAGGACTAGAAATAACTCAAATATGCACAGCTGAGTGGAGGACTGTGTCCATCAGAGCCCATCACCACTCTCTTCTACAAAGCCAGGTCTGGGAAGCTTAGTACATCTTGCACGAAGGACTTGACATGTCTGAGTGACTCAGAGCCACAGACCCAGCCAACGTGTAACCCCACGTTATCACTGGATTTGTTACCTTTCCTCACAGCTGGGAACTCTGGAGAGGAGTTTATTTTAGCTTCATTTAAACAGGGGCAGATGGCAAAGCCAGCTGCTTGTTCTTTTGTTCTCATTGGCACCACAGCACCAGCTCTCGGTCAATTAACAGTTATTGCTGTATGGCAGATTGTTTTCTCAGGTTGGCAGCCCCGCCCCCCCCCATGTAACCGCCATGCTTGAGTTAGAGTGAAGCACCAGAGGCCAGACAAGAGCTGGTTCTTGGATGGCAAACCCTGCAAAGCGCTCTGGGCTCTGGCAACAGCAGGTGGCTTCCATTGTTGATATTTTCCAAACCACACTGATGCTGTAATCGGGTGGTTCAAGTGCTAATGGTTCACCAAGTCCTTCCTTAACGGGGAAGTACAACAAGTCTGAGAGCCATGCTACCCTGGTCCCACAGTCCCAGGTCTAGAGGGACCTTGACAGGCTGGACAAATGGGCCAAGAGGAACCTCATGAAGTTCAACAAGGAAAAGTCCAAAGTCCTGCTCCTGGAGAGGAACAACCCCAGGCACCAGCATGTGATGGGGGCCACCCATCTGGAATGCAGTGTGGCAGAAAAATGACCTGGAGGTCCTCTCGGACACCAAGCTGACCAGCAGTGACCCGTTACTGCAAAGAAGGCGACTGGTATCCTGGGTTGCATTAGGCAAAGCATTGTCAACAGTTCGAAGGAGGTGATCCTTCCCCTCTGCTCTGCACTGGTGAGGCCATACCTGGAGCATGGTGTCCAGTGTTGGGCTCCCCAGTACAAGAGAGACATGGACAGACTGGAGAGAGTCCAGTCCATATCTACACACGCTCTTGGGTAACTGGCTCTAGACAGCCCTGCCTGAGGAGGAGATTAGACCAGATGACCTCCAGAGGTCCCTTCCAACCCCAACAATACTGTGATTCAGTGAAGCCATAGCAACCAGCTTGTACATCCAAGACTAAGTTCTGTACCCTACAAAGGACCAAAGCAACATTACCAAGTGCAGACTCACTGGTGATCCTGGGAAGTTCTGGCTCACCTCTTGCAGCCACATGTTATTCATTGAGAAATTACATTTTTTTTGGTGACTCTGTAAAGGCAGGCTTTAAGGAGAGTCAGGAGAGAGAGGGATGGCAGGGGGGCACTCACACTGCATTATGCATTGGTATCCTTCCATCTCAAATACATGGTGAACTGTTCGATGTGTTTCAGGGATTCAAGCGTTCAGGCCCATTGCAGCAACTACCATACTACTTGCCTAACGCTACCATCCTGACAACAATTGCCACAGAGGAGAGGAGGGCTACTGAGCTGTTGACTTACCAGGTTGTGACATAGTCTGGTACCACAATGGTCCCTAGAGAAAGTGAGAGCGATTAGACCTTCCTCACAGAAGACAGCATACATTTCATTAACCCCTCCTTGTAGTCTGATTTTCTTTCCTTTGTAATGCCCAAGAACCAGTTTAAACTTTCTTCTTGAAAGTGCAAACTATTTTGATGGGTTTCTTATGTAGGATTTGTTTCTGACTGTCGTGTGGAACAAAAGCCAGAGTGAAAAAAGCAACTCAACTTGAAGAACAAGGCTCAGGTGGTAGATACCGAAAGCAAACTTCTCTAGTATCCAGTGGCAATCCTTAGCATGCTGGAAGCTGTAGTGTCACTGTGGCATGGAAACACCTCCTGAACTCTGCAGAGAAGTCACCAAGTGAAGGTAAAAGACAACTCCAAAACATCCTCCACTAAATGTCACTGCAGTCCTGCATGATGGCATTTTAATGAGCACCCACTCTTTGCTTTTTGTCAAGATTTCCAAATAAGTGAGGACTATATGACACTGGAAGGAAGAGAAACATATTTAGGCAATTTCATAATGTCTATAAATCTTCCTTGATCCAAAAGTTAATAACTGCAATTAGGAGCAAAAGGACACAGTCAAGCTCCACTAGCTGCCAGAAAAGTGTGCTGTAAACCTGTAAACTTCTAGAGAATTTAAGTAGGTCTGTAAGCCACCACTAATAGGCACTGTGCTAAGGAAAGGGTTAACAGAAAGCCATTGCCACTGATTGTAATGTCCTATCTGGAAGAGTGAACAGTAGGTTGAGGGCCAAGCCAATAGTTGCCTTGGTTTAAATCACCAGCCCACCCAGTTGGCTGACCTTTGGGGATGTTGTCTTGTCCATAACCTGAAGGTGACCACCCACTGCCAACCTGCACAGAGCTATGAAACGACCTGCCCATATAAAGCCAGAAACTCCTCCTCATTCTTGGCTTTTAACACCCTAGCAAGATAGTTTACCATTCTAGCTACCTTCCATAGCATTGCTGAGACAAATATTCCAGTGTTGTTGCATCGGACAATGGCTTCGTGCCCTTGGTATGCTTGGTCGTCTCCCCCCGAAGCAGTAGCAGGGTCAAAGCATTACGTGTCCTTTGGCAATGCTACCTCAGTGCTGGTTGCAGTGCGCCTGTTGGGAAGACATCACTCATGAAGAACCTTATCATACTTGTGGCATCAGAAGAGAGGCAGAGCCCGTGTGGACCTGCTGATACATATGGCACCCAGGGATGGAGCAGGTGTACATGCTCTTTCTGCAATTCTCTTTGTCATTTCTCTGCTGCATCTCTGTCATGGCTTTGTTGGGGACTTCTTGAGAGCAGCATCAGGTATGGCTGCTTTTTCACCTGAAAGAGAAAGAGTCATCATTTGACCAAGGTTTGGCTGTTCATGGTTGGAACAGAAAGCCCAGGAGATGAGTGAAAATCTGGGCTGGCTGTCACTGCTACCAGGAAAAAGAGTGAGGACATCAGCCGATGCTACAGGAAGAAGTTACTTTCTGTTCCCCATCAGTAGATACCATCTCACATACACCCACAGCCCATCCCCTGTGGACTCCAGCTTTGCAGACTCTGGGGCAATAGTCAATAAGATTTTGATATCCTGACTACTTGTGTGCACCTCTGCTGTGTTGTACCCACACAAAGGCAAAGAAAAATTGCAAATTCTGGAGTTGTCCTTATTGTAAAATCCCTGCTCCTTCAACTGAGACAACTTCTCTTAAATCATATAGGATTTGAAGAGACTTTTTCTCTGTAATGGAACAACTCCTTCAGGCACAACAAGGCATCTGGATTTGATTTTTCCTATCATTTTATGTGTGAGAGAGAAAAAAGTCACAAAGCTGTTGAGTGGCTTGCTGAAGGTCGTGGTGTTCAAATGCTTAACAGGAATTTTTACCTGGGGTTTAATTCCCAGTCCTGTATGTTGGCCTCCTGAAGAACAGACAGGATTTAAAAAATGTCCAAAGTAAGAGGAGAGCTGAAATCCAGGCAATATGTCTCTAGAATTTAGATTTAGCCTTAGGACAATGAAAACAACCAATTATTTACCTACATTGAAGGGCTCTGCTCACCAGAGGGGATGCGTGTTGTGAGGAGCCCATACTTCCATACAGCAATGGGGGGAAGCAAGACTGTGGGAAACTCAGGAAACACAGCAGGCCAAGAGCAGATATCAGTCCATGACCCACTTCAAACCAAAATGTAACCCAAACATAAGCCCACATCACAGAGAATGTCTGTTCTACAGCCAGGAACTGAACCCATCTCCTCACCCCTTAGAAATAAAATAATAAAAAAAAAATTTTAAAGCCCCCTCCCTCTTCTTGCAGTTGATAATCTGCCAGTTTTTAAGTGCTAACTATTATTTCAATTTTTCTCTTCAGTGGCCAGAAAGTGATAATACTTTTGGCTCTGTCCCAGCTGACCTGACCTCTCCAACATCCTATATGACATGAAAACCCTCTTGTAGATCTACACTGGTGATAGTGTCATATAAGCATAGAAGGGGAGGGAGGCGAGGGACTGGGGAGGAAAGAGAAAGGAATGATTAAACAAAGCAATAGACAGGCAACCACATAAAAATCTATCTAGGTGATGAAGCTGCAATAAATGTGGCACATCAGAGCTTTCGTATAAATGGTCAGGGTAAAATATATTTGTATATATATATGAAAGAGTAGTTTAAAACCTACTCTCAGCCCACATTCCCCCCCACCAAAAGAAAAAAAAATTTCAGAAGTGTAGCATGTTATTGATTCTTTATAAGTCAAGGCCAAATTTATTGGAGAGAAAAGTTCATTATTTAGTAATCCCACAGCTCAGTCTGCTCTGCTGGCCATTAACCCTCAACAGTTCCCATGATAAACTCCCTGTGAACTCTCTCCATGTGCTGCCTCAATGAACTGCAGATGAATTTCACTGAGTGCTCGTTCAGCCTCGCCTGGATATTCATCGTGTTTTTTGCTGACACAGATCTCAACTCGCCTGGGTACGGTAGCAGTGTGCGTACCCATCTTGGCTCCCACACAATGCCACTTCCAAGGAAACAGCCTCCAAGTCCTCATCACTCATTTGTCAACCCTCTGTGGGTCCCATCCATGCTGACTAAGAGCAGAAGAAAATAAAGACTGAGCAACAACATGCATATGCATTAAATGCACCAATACTTTTAATTCTCCCTCAATACTTACTTGAATTGGTAACAAGGATTCACAAAATACAGCTACACGGGAAAAGAAGCTTTTTCACAAGCACCATGGCATCCTCGGTGCTTGATGGTCGTGTGTGAGTGCACGAGTAGGTGAAACACAACCATGTGCAACTCTGCTTTGGCACCAGTTTCTCTGAATGTACACATCAAAGTGAAGCTCTGTGGTAAGGTGCAGCTGCAGCCCTACACAAGGGCCCCAACATTTTTCTGACCCAGTTCTGTACTCCAGTCAAGTAACTTGGGACATGCTGTGGTGCAAGACTCAAGACAAAATAACAGTAAATGCTACTTTTCTTATCCAATGGCACTGTATACCCACTTCGCACAGGCGGAAAGCTCTGCTCTGGGTGAAGGTTTGCTGGGAATAAGGCAAGGGAAGCAGAATTATAAAGAACAGTGTTGTGAAATTATGAGGGGAGGCAAAATATATTTGCCTTGTATGTGAAATCCATCTTGGTAAGTCATTTGATAAAGTAGATGAATTGCTCATCCGAGGCAGGTCGAAATACTGAGTGCGGAGGAAAGAAATAATTGAAACCAGCCATCATAAACATTCAGGGTAAGGGAAATCATGCGTTCAGGAAAGGTTCTAATCATCTGGTGGCCACGAGGCAGGTTACAAAACACAGGGCAGCGTCATGGAAAAGGAGCTATTGCTTCACTTACCACTTCACTCTAACTCATAAATCAGTGCTCTCTCAGCATTCCTGCTTCTCAGAGACACAAGGCACTGATCCCTCTCACGCTGATGTAATGCATTGGCTTGATGGAGAACCCCTTGAGTTTCTTTGGCCCAGAGACAGGGAACGCAGCACCAGTGAGGAGAACAAACACAGGTGGACAGTCAAATTATCATTAATCATTGAGTTATAGCTAATCAACTGAGATGCGGGTTACATTAGGACAAGAGCATACACCAGCCAGCTATGGTGTCTTTGCTGGCTGGTGGTAATTTATTAATTTGTGTTGATGGATTTTGGCGGGATACTTTTCAGCAGGGCATCTGAGCAAAAGGAGCAATACTCAGCCATCACTAAGGTGCAGGACAGTTACTACGTGCACACAGGCCCTGCTTTGAAAGCTGTGCAGGAAATTTTCTATATGGGAAGCTGGCAGGCACGTGACTCCTTAGTCTGCCAATGCATCAAGGAACTGCATCATGGGCTTAACAGATGCAGACTTTGTTCTGTAGCAGGCTTTGCCTCCCTGCAAGCATCAGCTAACTAAGAGTGCCCCGATCACCTCCTCAAGGAGGAGTGGGAAAGCTGAAGGCATGCTCCTGGCCCCCACCTGCCCTGCTGCTTCCTCCTTCTTCCACACTCACACAGTGGTTTGAACGGACAACGCTGCTGACAAGTGATGAGGACCTGTCATGCACTTCAGATCATTTACCTGCTGGTTCTCCTGGATGCACCTGAAGGGGAGCAGATGGTTTTGGACCAGTCACCAGCCTTGCAGGCTGGGGATGTCTTTTTTCCCCTGTAGCTGGGGACCCTGTTCATCTGCTAATGGAAGAAGGGTAGGAGGAGCCCTCCAAGCTCCCCACAAACAGGGTGCTGACCTGACCAGCAGACAATTAAAGGCTCTTTTTTTCTCCAGTGCCTTGTAACTGCCCTTCAAGCAGCTATGGCTAGTCTCTCTAACTGTGTAGGATAACAGTGTTTTTTCTGAGCTGGGCCTGCCTCAAAAGCTAGGAGATAATCTTGCTCAGCACTCATTTCCATGCAGAGAAAATCAAGCAGCTTTGCTAGGGTCCCAACAACAGTTGCCTTCACCAAAACTACCTCTTTGCTTTCTGTAGGACAGTACTGGGCTCTGACCTCTCCTGGGATCAGTCAATGATATGTATTCGTTGATAGGTGTAAAGCCACCCAAATCCAAGTAAGGTAAGGAAAGTTTATTGCATGGTGTTACTGAGCTTGTGCTTTGCTAGGCACTACCAGCTCAACCAAAGGTTCATTGGATGGTATTATTTCCCAGTCCACTCATGTCCATGCACCTATTGGACAAGCCACAGGGAAGAAGTAACAGCTTCAGTTGATCATACCATTTCCAGAAAAAAAACCATCTACAGTGAGAAGTGACATCATATACCTCAAATGGCCAACCATAATCAAGAAAGAGTGATCAATTTATTTCAAAATAATCTGTGTCTTGAAGAATGCAGTATCTCCACCTTCTCTGGACACTTATGTGGTTTTGAAGTCACATTTCTGAGGTGGTTCAGATGTTTCTTCACTGCACAAAGGAAGCAGGGATTTGGAGCAGGAAGGGCAAGAAAATCCCATTAATGGGGAACCATCCAGTCTGGGGACATGCATGTCACAGCACACAGAAGACCTTCTAGGTCTGGCCAGCCGAATAGATCGAGGGGGTTTAAAAGCCTCTGATCTCACCCTCATCCTTCTTGTCCAATGGCTGGTGTGGAAGGGAAGGGAACAAAACAGAGCCAGAGGGAAACATCACAACCAAATAGCCTCTGTCCTTTAATAAAGGATCATGTCATGTGTGAAAACAAATCACCCTTCCCCAGGGCAATGAACTCACTTCCTAAGCACCTGCCAGCAGGTTTCTCAGGTTTAAAAAATAGCAGGGCTTGGTGTTTGGAAGTTATTTATTTATGTGTTGGTTAATTCTGAGTCCTGTACTCATACGACAAAAGCCTCTGGGAAAAACTGGGTTTTGAACAGGTATTTCAGCTGCTGTGACAAGCCAGTGCTTTATGCAGCCAACACCCAGATGGAGGCAAAGCTCCTTGGCAGAAACCAGCTAACAAACATCACACCTCCTGTGCATGGTTCCTTCAGGCAGCTGCAAAATGAGGGGCAGGAGTGTCCCACGGAGGAGAACACGTGAGAATGGGAGCCTTCCTGCCCTGGTGCATCTGAGCAGCCATTTCCAGCCCCTCCTGTCCTGGGACGGGGGGATAACTGTAGATCCTGCCGACTGCATGGGACTCTACACGGCTGCAAAATATAAAGAGCTCTGAGCTGTAGCTGCTATTTCAGATAAATCCAAGAAAGAAGGAGGTAAAACAAGAGAGGAGGAGTTCAGTCTGGCTACAAAAATTAATAGCACTGGTCCTAAAAGCAACATTTATTGTTGGCAAGGCTGTTTTTTATGCCTTAGCCTTGCCAAAGACATCTTGTTTTTTCCCTCTTCTCCAAAGGCTTGGATGCAGCCTTGATACAGGTGGTAACACAGCATCTTGGACGCAGCGGGTACTGAGCAATGCCTTTGACATCAGTGAGGCTGACACTCAAGCTGGACCAGGGCCCCACCTCATGTGCCCTGGCTTGACAAGTTAACAGAGCTTTGCCAATCTGCAGAGACACTTCGGATTCCAGGACTGCGCATCGCTTTATCCAGGTCACTTGCTTTTTAGGCCTGACAGGGACCAATGCAGCTTTTCTCCTGCCCGCAAGCATTGGCAGTGTTTGCAGCTGTCTCCCAGAAGTAAAGCAAAAAGTTTTTAATTCTGTTTTCGTTTCCAGGGTCAGGGAGGTGAAAAAAAGTTCTGAAAAGTGCCCAGGAATTAGGAAAGGCTGCACAAACTTGTTTTATGGGGGCACTCTGGCAGATGAGCTTCTAAAAGGAGAAATCTGTTTGGGTTTTGGACTTTTGGACAGAGGGACCATGGTATCCAATGGTTGGGAGTGGATCATGGACATGATTTAGTGAGAAATAAGGCACACATTTTTTACTCAAAGCAGATACTTGGTCATTGAGCAAAATAATTCAGCATTATCTCATCCTTTGTAGAGGAAGTTATTTCTTATTTGGTTAAGCCAGGCCAAGGGCAGATCTCACCAAGAGAGCTTTCTTTGGTTTGCAGGTGTTCAGCCCAAAATCATTCACGTTATTTAACATGTTTGTTGAAAACCTCTTCTCCCCTTTCCAGGACACAATGTTGTGCTTGTAGAAGCCTTTACTAGCCCTTCAGCTTGTGCCAGTTTTTAAAGAATGAGCAAATCAGCACACCTATGTCTCACAGGAGCAGACCGGCAGCTGTTAAATCGCCTGCAACATCAGTTAGGGAACTGAGATTCAATTGCATGAAAAGCTAAGATTTGTGGCCCTTGCAACATCTGTGATTTATGGTCCACAGACACAAAAAAAGACTTTTTCTATCCCACCTCTTATTAAGCTCTTCCTTTGACTGCTAGTTAAATTTTGTCTGGGAATTGCTCAGAATAAATGTTTAAATCTCTGACTGCATATTGAATAACATCTTTCCAAGAAGCATAAATAAAACAGATTCATGTCTTCGGCCATCTGCATGCAATCAGATACTGTTTATGTTTCAAGCCCTGGTCCAGTGAACTTCAAGATATCATGTTTTGGAGAGATGCATCAGACATAAAAGTTCCTCCATAACCCACCAGAGCTGGTACAAAGTGGAGATGACAACACCGTCTTGTGTTTGATGCAAAAGCCATCACACCTCCAGGGGAAGAAAAGCCCTGGCTGGAAGGAAAACAGTTTATAGTTACTTGGCTGCATTTACTCATGGAGAAGCAAAGGTCCAAAGAACACTGCTTCCCAGGGCTAATGCAGTTTGGTATTTCACTGCAGGATGCAAGGCCAGAGCACAATCATGGCCTCCAAGGACATGGTCCAAGCATGAGGACCCCCAGGGTTTCCTTGGGTGCATTGGCCAGGCACATCCTCAAAGTACCAGCACCCTACAAATAATAGTGCTTCTATGTCCCCAGTGACAGTTGCTTCTGATTTAAATCCTTGTACTGTTTATGTTTTACCTATACCTCATGCTATGTCCTAGTCTGCTGCCTGTAGTCTGCAGACTCCATGAGGGCACCAGAAATTGCTTCAAAAGGCAACAAGAAAGCCCATTTACTGTCAGTCTTTTACCCCTTCAGCTGTGTTCACATGCCTTGGTGTGGTTTATTCATCATCAGCAACAGGTGTATCAAAGAAGGCTTGTGAAGAAACTAGGGAATGAAAATGTCATATATTGTGCGGAGCACCTTTCCATGATACATTCCCTAAATTGTGTTTGGTGTCCCAAGCATCACTGTGAGTTTTTTTCATGACTGTGGGCATGAGATGAAGAACGTCTTGGTGGTTTACCTCATGTCACATAGGCTAAAATATATCTCAGAGCAGATCATGATTCCCAGCCCGGTACACAGCCTCTTCCCAGTCCATCTTGGGGGGTCAGGCCAGTTTACAGCCAAACACCCATCAGCTGACTACTGCTGGTTCAAATGACTCAAACATTTTTCTTCACATCTTTCTTAGACAGACAACTGAGAGTTAAAATAACTCCATGAGAAGACCTTGGCTGAAGGAGCAACTTGCAGTCCTCTCACCTAGATGATGAAGAGAACAACAGAAGGTTCAAGACCCTTCATGGTGCTTTTACTAGGACTATCATCTCCTTAGAGAGAAGGAAATTCTCCTCTGGTGTGTGACTGACATTCTGCAAAATGGGGCAGCTGTTCTCGAAACTAGCACGTTACTGCTTCAAAACGTATAGTTAAAAAATACAAAGAAACAACGTGAGAGAAAAAATATATTATACTGAAGATACTTCTACTGAAAATGCTTAGAAGTACACTGTGTGGCACAGCATTTGCATCCACATCTTTTGACCAACAGACTTTGGCTCATAAAGTGTCTCAAAATCCTATAAAGCGTCTTAAAAACCTGTGTCATAGCTGTCAGGCAGATGAAGAGACGTTTCCTCCTCCACCTAGAAAAACTGTGCTAGGCAGTAACCAACACGGGAGATTTGGGCTGCTCCAATGTGGGAGCACATCACAGCGCTTCTCACACTGGCAAGTTCACTGATTACTGTGGGGACTAAAATGACATGGTCTTTGATTGAATTGACTGCTTGGAGATGGCTTGAAAATAGTTTGCAGATGTATTTGTATGTTCTCCAGGAACAAGTGGACTATCTAGAAAGTTCTGCGACAAAATTTCCATTTTTTTTTGTCATAGGTTTTCTGTTGTCAACAGGCTGACTATGTGTGGGTGGGTGCTACAGAAAGAGAAAGGACAAAAACTGCTGTGCTTTCACCACAGTTTTTCCAAGTTTGTGATTTTCGTTGGTTTCTTTTTCTTTCATTTTGACAAGTCAATCCTAGGTTACGGAAAATTTACAGAAAAATAAATATTTCCATCTTTCCATCTGACTTTTTTTGGCTGAGAGTAGAATTGCAGTGCTGGAGTTGGTATGGTCTGTGGTTGTTGACTGGTTTGCAGGGATGGTGAAGAGAACAGAGTGTCATCCTTTCAGCCCACCCACTGCAGTAACTGCCCTAGGCCTTATAGCAAGGGAGAGTTCACATGCCTACCAAGCCCCACCACCATTCACACAAACCTCTTGTTCTTATCCTGTTATCTGAAGATGAGTTCCCATAAATTTCTTGCATACAGATCATTTCATAACTCTTCTGTACTGGTGACCTTGTAAGCATACTGACTTTGCAAGGACTGAGAGGACCACACTAATGAAGTCCTTCAGAAAATTGTTCCATGTCTCTGAGGGCTTCTGCATGAGGGTTTCCATGTCACTACATCTAAGGTACAGGAAGGCTGTTGAGGAAGAGAGTAATCTGCATTTGCAGTCATGGCTTATTATAGATGGAGTGGGCTGTCAAAGAAGAAGATGCTGAGTAAAGATGATAGGAGTTGGGCTGGAAAGACAGGAAGAGGATGAGGGGTTTCACAGAATCCTGGAAAATTAGTCAGGTTAATCCATGCCTGTGTCCTTTTGGAAAAATATTTGTCTGGTCTGATCTCCAGCTTCCAGAGCTGGATTTCCTTCTCTAAGAATTTTGCTCCAGCCCTCTACTTTGTCTACTCTAAAGCCCCAAATTAATGTTTTTCTAAATACTTTGCCAAGAATGTTTCATGCTTCTGTAATATCTGGCTCCAATTCACTCAAAAATCTGATGTGAATAGCTTTTCTGATGATGCTATGTCGTAGTCTTTACTACTCGTGTTGGATTGAATGAAGAAGCAAAGAGGAGACGCAGACTGGGGAAGAAAATGAAAGTGATGGAATATCTCCAAAACCCTAAACAAGTAAAAAAAATGTTTGCGTTTGAGTTCTGGGCATACATTCAGGATGGCTCTGATTTTATTTAGACGGGGTGGCCTATTTCTATATTTATTAGGATCACTACACTAATGAAGGCTTAAAGAGAAATGCTGCAAGAACAAATGCTGGGAAAGTCTTTTATGCATCTAATGACACTTAATTTCCATAGTAAATGGCTAATGTTTAACGAGTATTTTATTCTTTCCCAATTTACATATTTATAGTTAACTTTTGTAGCTGCTCATAAGTAATTAGCCGTCTGTTTAAACGGAGCCTGTGAACTATACAACCACATGCTCATTCCAGTGACGGTAACAAAAAAAAAAAAAAAACCAAAAAACCTGGGCACTTCTTTTAGAGAATTATTTGATTAGAGGTAGTTGAAAGCAAGTCAGCAAAACAAGAGCCAGGGATTACATAACGAGCAAAATACAGTGGAGAGAAAAATGGGACAAAATGACATTGAGTCTGGATCTGAAGGGAATTTTCCCTGTTATGAGAATATTTTCTAGTCACTCTGAGGGAAAGGTCCCAAAGTGGCCGAACCACTGGGAGACACCAGACTGCACGACATGTTGGCAGTTGTTCAGCCATGTTCATGCAGTTCTGTCCAGAAACTAAATGGGGAGAAGCCCTGGAACTCAAGGTGCATCTTTGCTCATCAAAAGCCACCTCACAGATGTGAAATAGCTGACAGCAAGGCAATGGCATAAAGAAATCACCTAAATTCAGAGATTAAGGGGGTTCTTTTCTCTGGCCATAAAGCCTTGCAGAAAATCATAAAACTTAGCTTTTTTATTTGCACTCAGTGGTCTCTGTCACTAAATAAGAATGAAAATTAAGAGTTAAAACCAAGTGTAAAGAAAATGCTTTGGAGAAATGTTTGCTGAAACACAACCGGAAAGCTACCGCTGATCAACAATCTGCAGAGAAAGGCCAAGTCTGTGGCTCGGAATGGAATTGAGTTTCCAGGCAGATATTAATAAAGTCATTTATTGTACTGGCCCATAACCTTGCTACCAAACACAATAATTGGATGTTTAACCTTTATCTTGATAGCATAAACTAGTCATGCTCTTCTTTTTCTCAAGCATTGCCTACGGCTGAAGTCTGTGGAAAACGGAAAATACAATTTTTATATATCTGTATAAAGTCTGGATGTGCATCTAGGCCAGGTATCTGTCATCCAGCATAAGACCAATGAATCAGATTCCTCTTAACTCCTACTAATCATTGCTATCAACAGAGTCAGGTGATGGTAACCGAGTTTAGCACATGAGCTCGTGTTCCCCAGTAGTCTGGGTGTTGGTTTATGTGTTAAGCCTCCCATCTGGATTGGTGCCATTACAGGTCTCATGGAACAAATGACTCTGAGAGACTGGACTCAACTGTCCTTGGAGGTATATTGTTCACAGGAGAAAGGGCAAGAAAGAGCACACTAAACGTCAATAGATCCCATAAGTTTTGTCTTCTCTCAAATTCCCCCTTGACCATCCTGTTCAACGACTGGTGGGTATGTTCAGTGTCTGGAGGGTGTGTTACCCTAAGCAGGCAGAGAGACTGCTTACTAAAGTATCTCAGTTGCTCCAGTGGCTGGAAAATTTTTGTGCTTCCCAGCAGTCCTGTATATCTTCAGCATGAGACTTTACAAAAATTGGATCTGCTGCAGAGCTGAATTACTTCAGCAGGAGCTTTTGTATTAATTCGAATTGATATTTCTTCATGTTGTCTCTAACAATGCTGTGCTTCCCTGCTCCATAGTCTTGTCCCACATTTCCCATGGACAGAGAGTGCACAAGAGTTCAATCCTGACCTTTCTGGAGCTGTAGGAACGTCATGTTGAGGAGATGGAGGGAAGCACTTACAAGTGGTTATGACAGATGAGAGGGAGGCAAGCCTGGCAATAGGTCTCCACTCTTCCATGGGCTCTTCTTCTGAATAGCAGCCTAATCCCTAGTTCTCAAGAAATTCTCAAGAAATGTAAATGTCTTGTGCTAGATTTTCTAGCCTTCGGTTGCACTGCACCAGGGCTGTTTAGGAGACAGTGAAACCACTGACCAACCTTGCAGATCTATGACCTCTTGCTATCTCTAATTTCACGTTGTTAGAATTGACAGCAAAAAGAATGTTCCAAATTCATCAAGCATTTGACCCTAATTCATCTAGCAGGGAGATTCAGCAGACCTTTTTCCAACAGCTTGCCTCATGTTATAGTTTTCCATTTCTATTTGGCTCATGCTCCCACAGAGTGAGTGGATTCTCATATGAGACACATGATGAAGTCCAGTATCTGGTTAGCTGAAGTAGGAGGACACAGAGGCATGAGCATGATGGTAGGCGTAGTACAGCACAAGAGAGCAGAGAGGGTGAATGGAAGCAAACAGAAAGCCCAAGAGGATCCAGAGCCATCAGGACATCATCGAGTGACTCCTTGTCACTGCTCATCCTCCCTCTTTGTGGACATCGACCGTACAAAGACATGACCAGAGGCCATGCTGCTTGGATGAAGGTCATTCTAGATGAATCTTTCATCATGACAAGCAGGGTCCTGGTTGAGCAAATAGGGTCATAAAGAAGACCAAGCCACTTTTCCCATGGACTTTCACATTATAGCACAGCTCAGAGAAAGAAAAGGAGCATCTGTATCAGTAAAGCAGAAGAGATTTTGGAAGTGACAACATGCCACTCACATTTCTCAGACTTTTTACATTGCTGCATTCTAGGGTCTTTACTGAAGGCATTAAGTTGATGACTTTATAAACATCTAAAAAGGAGAAGTTGAGGAAAGTACAAATGAGTTTCACCTCGGTTTTAATGACTATAATTTTCTCTCGTAAAGGTAATTTTGGTAATTAATGGCTGCATTCTTCTATTGTTGCAGTATTTGGAGATGACACAAAACGAGCAAGTGTTTTTCTTTCAGTGACAAAAGGAGAAGATTAGCTGGTTGAATGCTGATAGGAAATGTTTGGTGGGAGGAATAAGCAAGGAAGGACTGATAACAAATTGAGTGGTATTGTTTCTTTGCTGTATCTCTATTTTACTGGAAGGCAACTGCAGCAAGGGCAATGATCTGATGGGATGCTGAAAATCCCTTTCTCCTCCAAGGAGCTCAGGGGTTTCAGTACCTTAGCACACCTTAGGACTGCTATACCCATCACACAACACACAAAAAGTGCTTTCTCAATAGAGAGCATACCATGGGGCTCATTTAAAAGGTCTTGGTTCAAATCTCAGCTCTTCCCAGACTTCACAACTGATCACTCAACCTCTCTGCCTGAGCATGACCCCATTAGTGCAAAGAGTCTCTTCTTTCCTGCTTCCATGGAAGGTCCTGTGGGTCTCCCTGTGGTTTGAACCAAATGTCAGCCAATGGGAATCCAAGCACATGTGTTTTTGTGGAGGTTTGGGTTGGTTTTTTTTTTATTTCAAATGAAATCTGCAACATAGTTTGATAGTAATAAGAATAGTAATAAGAATTAATAATAATTGTATGTGTATTTGATTCCTACCCAGTGGTGGAGGAGTTGTGTGTCCCAAGGCAGCTCGCACTTCCCAAATGACGCTATCTGAAATAAGTTTCAGTTTGCAAACCATGACTGAAGAGGGAGAAGTCCCCTATGCAGATGGCCTGGCTAGCACTGCTCACATGAGGACCGACTTCCTCTGTTGCTCATAGAGGTCTATAGTTACACAGTCTTAATGAGCAATTGGACTTTGCTGTCACTCCCTCTTCAGAGGGTTGTTTAGGTGAACAGCCAACTTGACAAGAGTTGCCTTCTGCATTCAGCTGGCTGGAGACTTGCTAGAAGTTTCCAACCTAAATTAACTCGTCCCCAAAGACTCTCACCTCATGACTTTGCTTCTGCGGCTAGAGGGCAGGGAGATAATGAAATCCAGACTTCACCTGCAACCTCCTGAGAAAGAAACAATGTTTTCATAAGTACCTGGTCCCAGAATGGGGCCATCATCTCACAGAGGTCCCTCTGGAAGCACAGTAAGATTTTCTGCACTTAATATATTCACCACCACATTTCACTGGGGGAGGTTGAGTTTCACCTCGTGACGATGACTTTTTTTTCCCTTTTTCCTTGCCAGCTGATTTGTGTTTATTCGTTGCCCTCCGCTCGTGATTTGCCAGCGAGGGAGGATGTTCGTGGCTGTGTGTCATTTCTGTTCCCATTCTGGGACTAGCGACTTGACTTAATGCTTTTTGTACCTTCCACTGATGCCGCTTAAAACCAACTCCAGTATCTCACACTGCCAAACTGCACCTGTCAGAAAGGTTACAGAAGCCTCTCCAGATATATGTGCCATGTTTTTGGCTCGCTCTTCCCATCTTTTACTGCCATATGTTTGTTAGCTGCAGAACTGGGAAAGTGAAGCATTTGAGCGCTATTTTAGCGACAGAGCTTTTTTTCCCAGGGCTCAGAGGTTATACTCTGTCAGTGGCTGAGAAATTAACTGTAAGGAGTTTGCTACCTTAAAAATAGGTCCTTTGGTTTGGTTTTAAAAGTTGAAACCCCTAAAAACCAAAAATGTTCCCAAATGAGGAGATTGATCTTTATACTTTGCCTTCTGCAAAGTGCTCCTTTCCTGTGCGTTGTAGTCCCCGCACCGCAGTTGCTGGGATGGAAGCGTATGAACACTTCTGGCTGTACCCCCACAAAACCAACCTTTTTAACTCAAGCTGGTGCTGGAGGTGCTTTGAGCCAATACAGCTGGTCTTCCACTAAGGCAGTCAGGACCACGACACAAGGTTCTGGTGCCCAGCTCCCTCCCTCTGATTCATGGTGTTCAGCCCTTAAGCAGAGAGATTTACTGAGCAGCTCTAAGTGTCTCTCTCTTACCGTAGAGAAAAGGACGTTTTCATGCCAGCCTTCCACTTCTCTGTTGGCCAATCCAGCCAGGGAGCGTTTTTTCCAGCCATAAAGTTTTTGCAGCATGGGAGGGCCACAGGAACTATGTGGCATCCTAGCCATAGCAATGGTATGAATCTGTGTTTGTGTTAGATAATGACAGATCTTCCTGATGTTGGACATGCTCCATTTCTGACTGGGTAACGCATCCCGGCTCTCAGCAGTGATCTGCCAGGGTTGCCTCTTCCCACACTCACAGCTGGCTGCTGTCACAGTGGGAAAATGTCCTCCAGTCCCATTCCACTCAGTTCCACCCTGTTTGCTCTGGTTTCAGGCCCTACTCTTCCTCTTCCAAGGCAGCAACTGAGCTGTGCTCTTGCAAAAACACAAAGCAGCTGGACGGCTGAAACCTCCCTGGTGGTGCCAGTTCCCTGCTTGCTAGGAGACTACTTTCTATATGTATGTGAAATCATCTTCCACATCTGATTTGGAGCAGAGGGCCCTAAGAGTCCAGCCAGTGCAACTGGGCTCTAGCCACGGAGTGAGGAAATATGGGTGGCAAAGATAAATCTCAAACCACTTCCATCCCCACAAGGGGACCTTATAACTGCTTAAGGGTGGGTGTCAGGAGGATGGGGCCAGACTCTTTCCAGTGGTGCCCAGCAACAGGACAAGGGGCAATGGGCACAAACTGAAGCAGAGGAAGCTCCAGCTGAAGATGAGGAAGAACTTCTTCACCCTGAGGGTGACGGAGCCCTGGCCCAGGCTGCCCAGGGAGGCTGTGGATTCTCCTTCTCTGGAGATATTCCAGCCCCGCCTGGACACGGTGCTGTGCAGCCTGCTCTGGGTGACCCTGCTTCGGCAGCGGGTTGGGGTGGGTGACCCACAGAGGTCCCTTCCAATCCCTAACATTCTGTGATTCTGTGTGATTCTGTAATATGACTGCAATTGTAGTTCCCCATAACAGAAATGGGAGAAAAAAAGTGTGGTTTAGCTCAAGCTTTTAAAAACATTTATCCCAGAAACAAAATATGAAAAAAACATCAAAAAAAAGGCATTCAGTTGTGGGTTGAACCAAACCTGGAATAAACCCTTTGTTTCCTTGCTTCAGCTTTTTCTAAAAATACAGGCTAACAGAGGTCAATTTTGAAACATCACTTCAAATCCCCAAAAAGGAAGTATTTTGTGCTGAAATTGGCAATCAAAAAACCATTTCACGTCCTCCAAAAAAAATCCAGAACCCTTTGTTATGTGCTTTTAACCAAAATGTTTTGCTAAGTCCAGCCAGAATGAACAAGCATTTCTGGTCAGCCTGAACAGATTTTTTTTTTTTCCAGGGAGATAAAATATTCTACCAAATGTATGCATTTATTTACGATGCATTTTGGCTGTAAATACAAATGCTGCTTTATGCCCACAAAATGCACAAGCTATCATTTAAAAAAATGTTTATATTAACACTGGAAGTTGGGCGTACTGCCTAGCAGAGAAAATAATGTCAATTACCCACACAAATAGCTTTCCAAATCTCTCAGTGCCTGCTTTCTGCATGAGCAGTTAGATTCATAGAAATTAGAGATGGGAAAAGATCTTATTAGCGTATCTTATCTACCTCACTGCTAGAAAAGGTTTGTCCCCCACTGTGTTTTCTAGTAAGGTTTGCCCAGCCTAGATTTAAAATGATGGGGGTCTCTAGGGTAGCCTGGCTTTATATATATATATGTATCTTCATTAGCAAGCAGAAACATTGAAATTCTGCTGTGGAAAACAATGACTTGGAGTCTGGTATCTGTATAAAAGTCTCTCACCTGTAGTCAACACGCAAGAATCGAGAGAAAGCACTCCCCTGGGCTTAACTTTGGAGAGGTAATGGGCCCTGGAGATGATGTTTCCATCACCCCTTAATGGTGTGGCAGCACTGTGACAGACAGGGATGGAAGCGTGGTTAGACAGGGTTGCTCCTTTTCCTCCAGCCTTTGCTCCCTCTGCACTGCTCCAGTACTGACAAAATGCTTTCCGGGTGGGAGTCCTCAGGGCATTTTCCATCCATACGCTCGCTGTGCCCAGCCAGTGTTTTGCAGCCCCACTGGTTTTGTAGGCAGATGGATGCTGTCTGTGAGATGCTGCTTCTGCATGGGCTGGACTCTGTGACTTGCTGAGTTCCCCAGCTGAGCTGTTGCCCTGATGCATTGGCCTCCATGGGCACCACATCCATACGGAGGGCAGAAGTGTCCAGAACAGGGCACCCAGTCTTCACCAGCATAGGTCCAATCTACAGCCTGAGAGCCACATTCAGTTTCCCGGGGTTCCCCAAGGAACATCTAAGATCTACACTAGCCATAGATCCTGGAGCTCCTCTGCACTGAAAAGCACTTGCTAACACGGACCAGAACATCTCAAGGCAACTGCAAAGCTCTGGGAAGTCCCAACTCAACTTCTTGGGCTACTTTCATAATTGCTCAGCAAAAGGGGACAATGCATCTTGCTTGTCCCCCTCCCATGGCAACCTTCAGCTGCTCCATGGGTTAGTTTCTGGTATAACTCCCTTGCTGACACTCAGCCTTGAGCAGGGGAGCTTTAAACCTATGGAAGTGTGGTGACTGCTGAGACTGGACTTGCAGAAGGTCCAAAATCTGGGATGTGGCTGCAGCGGCTGCTGAAGACTGCTCCACACTGCGTGTGGCACTAATTCTTCACACCCAGCTGGACACAGCCTGCTGCCTCTAGCAGCCCTGTTCCTTTTCCATCTTGGAGTAGTCCTGCCATCCCAACAGCCTGCAAGAAAGACATTGCAGGTTGCAATGCCTGAGAGGAAAAGAAAGCACAAGATGATGGTGCAGTCTCCAGTCCTGGGACTTTCTTGTCCAAGCTCAGCTCGATGGGTGCCAAGTGGAGAAGAGGGGAAATGTGCTAATCCTTTGTTTACCCGCCAGCTCTCTCCAGGATCTCAGCAATCAGCTTTTGAATTTGATAGCAACTGCATGCCTGTGGCTCACATCCAGCCAAAACAACTTTGACAGTGAAACCCTGTCATATTCTTTTTAAAGGTCACCATAAGCGAGCTAGGCTCCTTCTATCAACTGATCAGTTCTTTACTTAAACCAGCTTAAAGAGAAACTTCCCATGGTGAATTATAGTTTAACAGCATGTTATTCTGTGATAAGCACAATCCATGGGGCCCGAGACTCTCTGCTCCAGAAATTGCTGATAACAGNACGCCTCTTTGGTGAGGCGTAAAGTTATCTGCCATCATCATAACGCACCTTCTCTAGACATCGAGCACACCAGCAACTGCTGGGGCAAACAATATTTCCTGGGCATGATTTCTACTTCTGTCCAAAAAATAGCTAATTCATTACTGTTTTCAGGTAGAAGTGTCTGTATTCTTCAAAACCTATCTCAGTCCTGATGATGCTCTCATCTGCCTGTGTGTACCCCACTCCATGTCCTCCAAGTTCAGCGTCAACACATGTCATGTATGGGTCATCTCTGCTGTCCCACAGGTCGAGTATGAGTCAGTTCGGCTGTTAACAGCAGTAAACCCCCAGCAGGATTAATCTTTCCTAGAAGTTGTTCTTCCAAGCTCCCGTTTTCAGTGGCTGCAGATGTTGCCAAACTTGTACAGTTCAACCTGAAATTTTTGGCATAGTTGGTATCCAGCCCAGGCTGTGTGGTCTTGGAAAGCTTTAATGGATATATGGCAGATATCTCTGATTAGAGAACATTCATCTTGTTAAAAATAAAATTAAAATAACAGTGATTCTTCCCACATGGTGTGAGGTTCCCAGCGTGCTTTTTCTGGGAAGCAGAAAATGGGGTTGCACCAGTACCAAGGGTGAAAATGCTTTGAAAACATGTAGACTATGCTTTGCTGCTGGCTCTCGGTGTGATGGAAACAGCTGACTTCAGACAGCAGATCTGCTACTCATAAAGTGAACTATCTCTTTCCCTTCCATCCCACTCCTGTCCCCAGGGCATCTCGGTGCCACCCAGAAATGACAGAATGGATTTCCAAGCCACAGAAAAGCCCCAAAAGCAGATTGCTAATGTGAGCAAGACGACCACCTGCACCCAGCTCAGAAAACAGGGCTGATCCATCGCACCACCAGCACTCTCATAGGAGGGTGGAGGCTGGCAAACCCACTTTGATATAATTTGTTCTAGATGGACCACGTGCACATGGTGGTTGGGAGGGTGATGAGATGATGCCCCCTTTTTCCTACCGCATTGCTGGAAACCCTGTAGGACACCAGCATGCCTGCAACCCATGGTTCGGGCAACTACTTATCTCCTCTTCCCAAGCATCAGGCTTTTCACGCAAGAAGGGTTTTGTGCCTTCAGGTGTACACAGGCATCCTGAAGCCCCTATCCATGCGGGGAAGTGTTTCGTCCTAGAGACATAAGAACTGACCAGCTGTTCCCAGCTCAATCTCAGGACCGCTGCAAGCTGGGTCGGGTGTCAGTCAGAGACCCTCCAATTACAAGGTTTGTGTAGCTGAAAATCACAGAGATGACTTCTGCTCCTGGTTGAACCTCAGAAGCAGGATACCAGAGCAGTGACATGCCTGATGCAGAGTAAGTGGGATCTTTTGCCAGTCTGGTAAGTGTGAACCCAACCACGAGAAAGTGGCAACAACATAGTTCCAGGAAGGCAGCAATTTGTCAGGTCCCTCACAACTTCAACTGAAGCTTGCTGCTTGCCCAATCTTTTGCAAGTGCTTGTCCAAAAGCCATTCTCAGATTTCACATAATCGGTATCAGTTTAGACTAATGCTGCTAGTCTTAATAACACCACTCTAGATTTGATTTCAGTGCAAGCAAGTCTTGCATGTCCTGTCTCCCGTTCTTAGATGAGGCTGGCTGGGAGTGCAGGAAACAACCCTGGCAGTGGTGCTCCCCTCAGCCTCTCTGAAACCATCTCACCAACACTCTCAAGATTACAACTTGTCTGTGCAAAGACATTTATGCAGTGTCACTGGCTATTTCTCTGTTAAAGAGATGCAGATTTCCATCATGCTGGTATAAGTATAGAGCAACAGTACTAGTCCAGTCACTCCAGACTTCTGTGGATGCGGCAGGGGTAGAATTCATCCCTTCACTGGTTTGGCTGGTCCTCGCCTGATCTATACTATAATGATCAGATCAGATACATAACATGCACAGGCAATTGGAGGTATCATTTGGCTTCTTCCATATCTCACATTTCATTATCCTTCACACTTCTACAGACTGTTGGTCATGGTCCTACATTACCCAGCCATGCACAACGCTGCATCAGAAGTTCAGAGTTGACCTTCAGCACAGGGAACATTACAGCTCCTGTCAAATGAGTCATCTGGTCTTAAAGCTTTTTTTACCAAAATATGGTGTGAGGGTGATTGATTGACAGAAAGCTGGAGTCCTTCCCTGGCCCCTTCACACAGTTGCAGTGTGCTTCCTCTCCTGCTGTCAGGGAACATCTCTGGGGCCAAAGGACTGTTCACTCTCTAGGAGCATTTATTTCACAGCCTTGCTGTAGACACAGAGCCATGGGGCTTTAGTTGCTCCATCAGGAGGAGGGTGTTGGATCACCAGCAAGCAGAACCTGTGTAGAGCTGGCAACTGTGATATTTAAAACAAAAAAAAAGAAATCAAACTGGCTCAGTTCCCTAAAGCTCTAGCTCCCCTGCCCTAATCCTAAATCCCAGTAGCACCACCAGCACCCACCCAGCAAGGGCAATATGTGTCCCTTCCTCCACATCATAGGCTTGGCTTAACCATGCTCCAGCTCTTCTCACAAGAATTAAAAGCCTGAACAGCCCCCGTACTTCAGAGCCAGAAATAAATACAAGCAGATCTGACCCCAGGACCTATTCCAAGCTCCCTTTGTCACTTCTCTGCTGGAAACCTTGGGGAAATCAGTCCTTTCCTTTTCTTTCCTCAGCACCCACTCTGTCACAGACAAACCTTGGTTGAGGTTTTGGGGCTTTTCTGCAGTTAAAGTGAGTCCCAGGCACCACAAAAATGCTGATGAATTTAGCATGATCCTGAGGTGTGAATTATACAGAGATTCAGAGATTTATTCAGTGATGGGGCAGATTTTTCAACCAGCTGCCCTTAGCTCAAAACTGGCATCTCCTCTACAAGGTCACCTTTGTCCTCCTGAATGTCTCCATGTCCCTTAGACTCCTTGGCAAGGCTGGAGAGGCAAGAGTGTCCCTTCTCACCTCCTGATCACCTTTCCCTAATGCCTCACTTATTTACCATTGCTTATAGTCCCTCCAATGAATTCCTATCCCTCACTTCATTTCACTTTTTAATTCCCTTCTTCCTTGCTAGTTGATCAAGGAACTCAGGGATAGGAGAAATTTTTTTAAAAATTTTTTAATAATTCAATTTATTGCTGCTCTTCATTTCCTATTCTCTTGCTGTACTGCCTCTCTGATGTAACCCAGGAGTGGATTTTCACTTTTCCAATCCCCTGCTCGCAGCAAAGTTTCATAAGAAGGAAAATTAAAATAATAATAATAATAACAACAACAACAAGAGTGGATAAAGATGAAACTGTAGCAGTCTGAAGGCAGATAAGTGGTCATTAATGCTAGCTAGCACTGAAAGCTGATGCCCTGCTGCGGACTGATCCAGAGGTTCATAAACATGAACATACACCTTGGGACTCTGGACGAATCTATTTTAAAGCCTCAAAATTTTAGGCACCTGAGCTCTTCTGCATAGTGAAGTCACCCAAGACCTGATGGGAGAGATTTGGGCCAGTGTCCAAAAGTCTGCTCCAAGACATGGAAAGCAGGGGCTTGGCCCATGGGCTTACGATAGCGTTTCATGCAGTGCAGGGGATCTGGTGACCCCCAACCACCCTGTCCTTCTCCAACCCATTGTCTTCCTTCAAAACATCTTCTAAACATCTGCACTGACCTACAAGTCAAGGGACAAACCTCCAGTATGGAATTTTTACCATCAACCCACAAATGGAACGAGACCCAGACACAGGAGGCTTCCCACGTCTGACCACAATGCGGAATAAACAGCTCCTTCCAGATGCAGTGCCTTTAAACACCTCTCTGCAGCTGTGTTGGAGTGTTGTTGGACATCCTTTTCTCCACTTCTTCCTGTGAGAGCTACTAACAGGGTTAATACCTGGGTGGAAAGGAGCCTGGAAACATTTCTGAGAATACCACAGGTACCTCTGTTTTTTATGGCTTCTATTATTATGCCCATTATTCTGCTCAAATGTCGTTATTGGCTCATTAGTATTTAAATCAGCTGATAATACCTGGAGAGATATTCCTTCTGACACAGGCTTTACAGCTGGTCTCTGTAGTGTGGAGGTTATAATGGCACCGGTTGATGCCATTTATGTCAAACAAGCTTTGATTTTTAGCCTGCAGTAGTGGTAGAGCAGGGCCATGCAATTTGGTAAGATTAGCATTTTGCCGTCCACAAAGGGGGGATTACGGAGCTTACTGTGGCCTGCGAAAATGGGTTGTGAGGGAGCAACACCCGGCGGTTTGCTTTATTTATGGACAATAGAGCCCTGTGGCAGTATCGAGGGAGGAGCAGAGGGGATGTGTTTTAAGCAGCTTTGATGGCTGCAGAGTCCACTTTGTAGGCTGGATAACGAGCCAAATCCCACAACTCACGCAGGAAAACAGGGGAAGAGGCTGGAGTGGGAGAGGAGAGCAGAAAGTGAGGAGAGGACAGGGTTGTTTGGCAAGGGAAGGATGAAAGCTGGCGCAGACAGAGAGGGCGGTTGTCCCCTCCATCCCCACACATCCGTACGTAGTCAGGCACTTGCATTGGCCTTCTGCAAGGAGAAAAGAAAACAGCACAATTACAGACTTCTGTTGTCCTTGGAAATCTTGCTTGTGATTTTGCCACCTTTTGCATGGACCTGGAAACTTTCAAGCCTTTTCTTCGGAAATGAAAAAATAGCCTAGTTTTCTCTGCCTGGCAGGTAGTTACAGGCCCGGGTGGTTTCTTATTTATAGCAATGAATGTGCACGCGTGTATTGGAGGTATGTAAATGTACAGGTGAGATGTCTGGCTCTGCACAAGTCTGTCAGATACATGGTTTAGTGTGATGATCCTTCTGGGAAAGATAGGGACTCTGTAGACTTTGTCTGGGGGACATCTCTTGCTGAGTGCCACAACTCCAAACCCCATATTCATGATGCGCTAAGGGGGTTCAGCATTGCTCCCTGTCTACTCTTCCCCAGGCAGATAAGTGACTTAGGAGTTTATCTGGTTTCCAGCTGGACATTTCACGCAAATATCCTGAGACTGGATGACACCAAAATGCTGGAAGTCACTCCAGAACTGGAGATCTCCATGGGTCTTCAATGAAAGAAAAACCTCAAAGAGCACAAGCTCTCCTGTGCCCTCTGACATGCAGCAGGGATGTTCCCACACATTGTGACAGCCACTGGTACTAATTGGACTTGAGACTCCTTGGGTTAGGAACCAAGAATTGCCTTCTGCAATGTTGGTGTCCCTCATGAAGGCCACTCAGACGATGAACCACTTGTGCACAGGAGCTCGGGCATGTTCCTTTTAATTTTTCGTTTGCAAGTGGGAAAGTAGCAGTGAGCAATGGTGGTAAAAAGAGCCCGAATTTCACCTGGCTGCTACAAAAAATTTCTAGCATGCATTTCCTCTCCTGCAGTAGGCAGGCAAAGCATCTCTTCCTACATCATGCACATGGCTTGGGGTGAAAACCCAACACCACCCTTGTGTTGCAGGAAGGTTTCCTCTCTCTCCAGAGTCATTCCCGGCAGGGAGTATTTTTGTGGAGTGCTTGTGCCTGGGAAGGACCCAGGATCCCAGACTGAAATACCTACCTGCCTCTCCAGCTAATGAATATGCCTCATTAGTTATGTCACATCCCAGCCGTTAGCCATAAGAGCTTTCATAGGCTCCCTAAAAGGAGCACACACCTTCTCAGATTCCTCCTCTCTCCCAGCTGGGGAAAGAAGGTGTATATATTTGTAGGGTTAATAGAGGAAAACTGCTCTGTGTTTTCCCCACTGGTGTGGCTCCATGAAAGAAGCAAGACAACTGCAACAACAAAAAATTAGCAAAATAAAAAACCTCCCAAAAAACCCAACCTCAAGCCCTCTGTGCAATTCTTCATTTCAAAACACAAGCTCATTATTTTCTTGTGCAGCTCTTCCCTTTACAGCACAACTTCATCTCTCCTGTTCCAGGACAGTGAAGAGCAGCAGTCTGAATCGGCTATCTCCTCCTAAAAAAAAAACAAAAAAAAAACCCACAATAAAAATTAGTATTAAGCAAAAAGAAGGCTATTTTGTCGCTGCTATCAGAGCCTGGAGGCATTGTGCTTTTCCGGGCTTTGACAGCAGAGTGCTGTGCTGCTGCAACCACAGAGCCACTCACATGTCTTCATTTTATTCTTGCAGGGAAAGCAGTCGTCACAACTAATTACAACCACGGTGGACGAGTTGGTCTCCAGCCCTTGAAAGCACTTCTGGAAAGAGTTTCCACACTGTATGGATGACCAGGTGCCTGGGCATCTGTCTAAGGATTCGGGAGATGGATATTCGTGTCCCAGCCACCTTACAGCTTTCTTGGGTGACCTTAGCCAAGCCAGGTGCAGACTGCCAATGGTGTTGAGCAATGTGATTCTTCTTGACAATCCAGTCTGTGGCCTCTCAGCACCCTACTTACCTGTTTGTGAAATGGAGAGGGTGATCCTCTGGTGTCTCGGGGCAGATTTCGCATTTTCTGCAAAGACTTCCTGCCCATCCTATACCTCTCTGCTGGTTTGGTGGCCCTGCCTCTGGGGACATACAGGTCAGCAGGGACCGTGGTGGGAAAAGCAAGACCAAAGGGTTGATCCACCTCTTCTCTTGCACCTGAAGCCTGCCCAAAGCAGGGGCAGCACAGGGAGGAGTCCCCACCTCTCGGAGATGTGTGAGAGGGAAACAAGCACAGCCTCTTCCAAACACTCTCCCTGCTTTGAACAGAGGAGCGAAGGCATCCCAGCCCTGGAGTGGCAGAAGGATGGTACCAACCTTGCACGATCAGCAGCTGTTTTTCCTGAGGCTGGAAGGCAGCTAGCAGTCAAAATTAACACTGCATGAATGACTGCAGTAAGGGTTTTTCACTGCTGAACAATAACAGGACAGGAAAGGAGAAAACTCCTCTGGATGGAACACCCTCATGTAGGGGATGAGGGCCAAGTGGGATTTTCACCTCTCTTCGTAGTCTGGGTTTGGGAACATCCTTGTTTAAAACCCTAGTCTGCCACAGGTTTACTGTATTAGCATGGACCAGAGTCTTACAGGCATATCGAGGTCTCGTAACTTCTGTTCCAGAGCATGAGATCCCTACACTATGCCAGGGGATGTGGGGTGTTTGTCCACCCACGCCATGGAGATAACTGGGAGTAGGTCTTGTAGAGAAGTCTTCTGAGTGTGGATGTTCCCATGCCACTTCACTCCTGTCTCTTGGCTCCAGGTGGAAATAACAGTCAGGTACCTCATTTGAGTTCAGACACAGTTTGTCCTGCAAGGGAGCCCTGCACCCTGAGGTGAGACCATCATCTCACCACTCCTACACTGTGAGGATTAAGTGTCCAGAAACAGCCATGCTGGGAGCTGCCAAGGGCTGCCAAGAGGAAATGTCATGGCTGGGATGAAAATTAGACCCTTTTCTTCTTTTCCACAGTGGGTCTAGTGCCGTGACTTCTTTTCTGGGGCATTGCAAGGGTCACATCATTCAAGGTCTGGCTGACTGGATGCTCCAAGAGTGGCCCTAGAGAAAGAAAACAGAGGTCTCACAGGGTGACAGATGTGAGAAGAGCTGGCTGGCTTCACTGCAGTTCCCTGCAAAGAGACCTTCCTCACCTTCTTGCCACCACCAGACTAGTAATGAGCGCACGTCGTCCTCAAGGTGCCACAAAACCTGTGTGAACCCAAGCAGAGGCTGCAGGGTCATCCTCATGGGAGCTGTGCTATTTTGCTATGACAGGGAGGGGACAGAGACATCTCCGATGCTTTGGGCTACACAGAAAATCAGAATAAGAGAGTCTCTCTGTGTTCCATTCTTCAGACTAACACATGAGTCTGAATCTCCTTTTTTTTTCCATTTTAATCTGGCGACTTTTTTTTCCTTTTGAACTCAGCAGAATATGTTCCCCCCTTTGCTTCACTGCAGGATCTCAGCCCAACGTTTCAAAGCTCTTTCCTCTCTCTGGACAGAGCCTCAGCAAACAATACTGATGATCTAAGTTTCTCTCCAAAACAAAAGAGGAATATGCTCCCTGGTGCTCTTGTGTACGGTGTGAAAGTGATCCCCGCAGGGAAGAGTTTGCAAATGAAAAGTGACAGACACTTCCCACGATGGCATCGCTTCTCTAATCGCCTTCGGTGGCGCGGGCAGCAGCCCCCCTTCTGCTTCCACTACTTATTCTGCTAGGACAGATGCAGCCTCACAATCTTCCAATTTCCAGGGCTGGAGGAGGCCAGCAGTATTTTGGGGTCTGAGACAGAGTTGTGTGAATATCAGCTTTTCCCCAGGACACGGGTGTCACTGCTGGGTGATGTCCTCCATCATCCCCACTCCTCCCACCTTCTCTCATAGGGCTCACTAGTCAAACCACGTAGTGCGTGGTGTGAAAGGCACATATCAAATATGATAACAGGGGTTTGGATGAGCAAAACCAATGGCTTAGAAGGTAATTTCACATCTCAGCATGAGACTGGATGCGGCTCCATCACCAGGTAGCAGCGACCTTCCTTCTGCCATGGATGGAGGCTGTTCTGGGCACACGCAGGGTAAGAGGCCACAGCCACAAACCATGGAGCATCTCCCTAAATTGCCCCATACATGAATCGCACTCTCCCAGCAGAGTGAAACATCACTGCATCAGTCAAAATGAAAAAAAAACCCCACAAAACTGTATGCGCAAAGCAAATCAGCAATCAGCTTTCAGGCTAGAAACCTATGCATTTTCATAAGGAAGGCTCCTGCTCCTCCTAATTCCTCATTCCATTTGCAGCTTTTTCTATGCTGTGGGAAATAAGCTGTTCCGTTTTAATTGGGACAATTGCAGCAATAACTTGTTGAAATGTATTTTGGGCCCACCCAGAGTAAAACACAAAGAGTGGAACAAAATTTAAAATGAAGTGTTACCCCTGCTCCTCCCTTCAAATCAGAGAAAAAAATCATTTCTGGATGCACAGTGATAGGTTATTATTTTTTCCTATCTCAGAGGAAAGGTTTTAGTTGTTGCTTGTCCCCCCCATCATTTTACTTGTAGAGTAATCACTGCATTTTGCTAAATTTTGAAATGAGGCAGCACTGGAAAATGAAAAATCAAAATACTCCATGTGAGAAAATTATTAAAATTGAACTGCTACGACTGTTCTGAAGCAGAATGATTTTTAAAAGAATACCCTCCCCCCCAAAAAAAAAATCCTTTAAGTGGCTTTTGACCAAATGACTGAAAAATCAGTTCTCTGAGAGATTCACTCCAGCCAAATCTGCATTTTCCAGCATAATAAACTGACCAAACATCATTTCATGTGCTAGAGTGGCCTCTCCACTACATATCAATATGAAGGCTTTAAGAAGGAGCATGCCCAGCTGGATGCACTGTTAATGGGTCAATTTGCTGCTCGTTTTCCATTATCATATGGTATGGGAGACCAGCTTCTCTGAGTTAACTGGGAACCCTGCAGGGACAATGGGTTTCAACCGGTTTTATTACCCCCACCATCCCTGAACTTGCCTTTGCCTCCCGTTGTTCCAGCAAATCTTTCTGAGCTCACAGAAATCTTTCTGAGTTCTCACAGGAGTGTGTGGTAGAGAGGGCTGGTGCATCAGGTCCGAAGTTCTGCAACCTCACTTAACCTCGCAGTCAGTCCCATCCGTGACCCACCACGCTGCAGCATCCAAGATCTTCCATGCAATCAGCTCCTTCCTACAAGGAGAGGAGGAAACAGCTGTGGCCACAGAGATTTTTCCCATAAAAGGGCCAGGGAGCAGGCCAAAGGCTTGATGGACCTGGGGACAGGAGGTGAGGTGCAGCCCAGAGGGAGGGACGGTAGGGCAGAGCTGCAGAGCAGGGTAGAGGACTTCCCTTCAAGGAGCCATGAGCAGCTCTCGCCTCCAACCTCCCTCCCAGATCAGGCAGGGTGGGTGAGGTGCAGTAGCCGAGCTCATTTGCCAACAAGCTGGAGCCTTTGATTGCCCACATACATACAGAAAGATAAAGTAGATAAAGTAATGGGTATTTACTCTTCTCTGCCTGTGTACACAACAGAATCGTGTTTCTTTTAATGGGAGCTCTACTCTAATTGCAGTCATTACCAAAGTGAGACTTTAAGCTGAACCCCATCTTTCTATTACCTCTGTGTGTGATGTGCTGCCTTTATGGTCTGCTCTCTTCAATGTTCCCCTCCTTTGACATGATCTGAGCCACAGTCCGGATAACCTCCCAAAATGTTTTTTTGGTTTCTCCTCTGAAGTTTCCCCAGAGCCAGACATGTTCACAGCTCCATAGGATCCAAAAGATCCTGGTGATGTTTCATTAATGGAGCTCGTCTACCCGCAGATCCAATTTTGTCTGCTCATCAACACAGTCGGCATGTCGTGTGAACAGCATATGCCACAGCAGATGGCACGGACTCAATTCCAGCAAACAGCTCTGGAGTGAAATCACTCATCTGCTCTCCCCTGCTTTGGATAGACCAGGGGTGTTGCTGGGAGTGTGGTTTGAGCTGAAAGGGGAGAAGGTGCAATGGTGGAGAATTAGCTGGACTCTGGGTCAGTATGTCCATCACCTGGACCCTGCAATGGACCCACAGCTGAGCAGCCCCTGATTTTGTTCTGCAGCTGGTCATCAGCTGCAGCACCATTCCCAGCAGCCAGCAGCAATGCCTTTTCTCCTCGTAAGGCCCACAGAGGGGGATCTTGAGGGTTGAAGTAGGAGATGGGGAGGTATTCAAACCCCAGCACCGGATATAACAAGTTCTTGTGGACATCTCAAAGTGCTTTTGAGTTGCACCTTGTAACCTACTGTGTTGCCTTCCTTACTTGCTAATCTCTGCTCCTGCCTGCCTGTGCCTTGTTGTCTGGATGTTCCTTGGTGCTTGGGTTGTGCTTTGTCCCTACTCTGCCTACTTTACCCTTCCTGCAGAATTAAAGACTCCCTGACCATAAGTACTGCCTGAGAGTGGACATTTCAAGAGACAACACAGTTCTCTCCCTCTTCTGCTTGCTGACTGGGTACCTGTGGGATAGCTTGGGCTTATCGTTGCTCCACATCAGAGCTTTAAATGCAAGCACAGCCCTGTCGAGAGCCCCAATAGCAATCATGTTCCCTTGACTGTCTGACTTTCTTGGTCAGCAGAAAGGAAGTTCAGGAGATGGACTTTGAAACCAAACTAATCAGTAAAACGGACTGGGACACTGAATTCTGAAAGTGTCCTCCTTGGGTGACCTGTGTGTGGCTTGGTCCAACCACCTCCTATGATCCAAAGTCATTGTCTGCATAAAAATCGTGTCTGGCATACGTAACAGGTAGGTAACACCTCTTTGGTGTAGCCTTTGATATCCTGCCTCTGAGCACCTCAGAGCTTCCTCACCCTTCATTTTTAGCAGTGCTTTGCCTCCAGTGCTGAAGAGTTCAGCTGGTTTGGAATGCATACCTACATATCATCATACTGGGCTTTCTGCTTTCCTAAGTGGATAATCTTCATTTGGAGTATAGTTTTCAAAGCAAAGTTCTCCCATGAACTTTCTCCAGCCATCCATTGATTAAAGAGCTTGGTCACAGCTCCTACTCAGCCCTCCAAGGCTTTCCTGCACCAGAGTCTATGTGTGGTCCATCCCCAACAGCCATGTGCAGTGCCACATGAAGCACAAACTCATCCCTGCATCCCATTACACCTTCCTGCATATTAGTTGGGTCAATTAATTTGGGAGCGTTTCTGTGCCCCTGCTTTGAGTCTCTATCCTGGCAATCTCCATACCTCTGCACTCTGCAAAGAGCAAAGACAAACATGGTTTTGCACGAGGATTTCCTCTAATTCCACTTGGCCTTTCTTCACTCACATACTGCAAGAGATTTCACCACCTCTTACAGCCCCAGCTGGTACCTGCACATGTAACCTGAAAGAGGAGACAGGATCTTGGTCCTAGAGCAAAGCCTACAGCAAAGCAAAACATAGCCCTCGAGTGAGGTCTGTAGATAAACTTCTCTCTGGGGTTTGTAGATGAGATCATTAACATTCTCTACCACCGTGGTCAAAGATTTGGATGGTGATCAGACAATAGTTCAATGCATTCAATTTACTGTGCAATTACGTTTTAATAAGTTGTGACCCTTGAGGCAGGACCTGCCACCTGTCAGCTGAGAACCAGCAGCTGACCTAATCTTGGCCAAGGATGGATGTGCCGCAGCTGAGTAGGTGGCAGTGTAGTAAAATATTATCTACGGTAATGGTCCAGCTGGACCCTTGCTGTCTGACCTCGGCAAGTAGTGGGAACCAGATGCCTCAAATCCCCTTTTGGTATAATAGAGGTCTTTCTTCTGGCCTCATGAAGCTGCTGCAGAGCCTTGGAAAGTCCTTTGGCTCCCCTCCCACCTGCCTGGCAGGGAAGTGAGACTCTTTGGGGAAAGGGGAAAGTGAGCAAAGGAAGATGTTACGCATCCTTGTCTCCCCCCATGCTGAGCTGGGCTGAGAGCAGCCCTGAATGAGCTTTGCCCAGCTCTGACTGCACTAAAAAGACCACCACTGGCTGCAACCATCAAAAAAAAGACAAAAAAATCATCCATAATCCATGATGACATATTCCAGAGAGGGTCAAATTCCGTTATGAGGATGAGACGAGACATTTTATGATCACACTGTCTTATTATACCCGGTTCCCTGTAGTGTCATATGCATCCTAAGTTCCAATTTACTATGTGTCTCCCTCTCTCTCCAGCAACATTAGGAACAAAACAATTTCCAAACATCCTTCCACAGCCATAGCTGTTGTTTTTTCAGTAAACATTTGTTTAGTGGTTTTCTGGGACCCAATCTTTGCAGAAAGGCCAAAGCATCCAAGCATCGCTGAAGAGAGAAGTGGGCTTTGTGGTCCTTCCCTGGGAATAAAGCCTGAATGTCTCAGTTTCTTTGTGGTAGAAAAGGATACAGAGTTTCCTGACCATGCCGGCTACAGCAATGATTACATGAAGCTTTTGCTTTACATTTCTCAAGCGACTTCCATCAGGAGAAGTGAGGAGTCTCCGGCTTAAAGGGAGAGAGCCAATTGTTCCTGCAAGGGGATGATCACCTGGAGAGAAACTTCCCATGTCTTGTCCCTTGAATAAGATTATTTTTTGGTATTTTGAGGGTGTGTTTTTTTTTAAATATACATGGTACATTATCTGTTCCTTGAGACAGAGCAGTTATTGTCACCTGGAAGAACAATAGCGGGACTCGATCTAGGCACTGCACATGGTCAAATACTGGAACAGGCTTCCTAGAGAGGTGGTCAATGCTCCAAGCCTGTCAGTGTTCAAGAGGCATTTGGACAATGCCACAGATAACGTGCTTTAACTTCTGATCAGCCCTGAAGTGCTCAGGCAGTCGGACTAGATGATCACTGAAGGTCCCTTCCAACTGAAAATATTCTATTCTATTCTATTCTATTCTATTCTATTCTATTCTATTCTATTCTATTCTATTCTATTCTATTCTATTCTATTCTATTCTATTCTATTCTACTTTTGAT
>Ga0065711_1029460_pt1 | contig 36112 bp, 18 predicted proteins | sample Hoacrofraction12_FD_59098 | JGI IMG/M metagenome (GOLD analysis project Ga0065711, IMG submission 59098) | Hoatzin crop microbial communities from Cojedes, Venezuela - Epithelial fraction 12 v2 (version 2) | ecosystem: Host-associated > Birds > Digestive system > Esophagus > Crop | place...
TTTTTTTTTTTTTTTTTTTTTTAATGAATGCATGCATGGTGTGTGTTGAAAGAAAGCAGGCTGCCACCTGCCACAGAAATATCCCACAGAGCAGCTCCCATCCTTGTGAACTAAAATATTTGGTTTAAATGCTAGAAACCTGAAAACTGACACAGTTCCATTATCACATTCAGCTAATCAAAACAGATGAATTCTGGAAAGAAATACAAAATGTTTTATGTGAAGCTTATATTTGGTAGAATTGTTGCACACATAGATTTGTGGAAAATAAACCCAGATTTTGGTTTTTTGGAAGATCTTTAAATGCAAACTTGATGTTGGCCAACTCAGTGGAGTCTGGAGGTATTTGTTTATATTATATAAAATTAGTTAATGCAAGGCTTTCCTTATGACTTTGACAGCTGGGAAATATCATAAACTGCTTTTAGTAGGCTTCTACCCTAAGAAGTCCAAATCTTATGACATCATCTACTCCTTTGAGTTATCTTAGTCTGAAACTCTGTGAACATAGCTGGCCACAGCAGATCAGAAGAAGAGTCTGCATCCACATTTGGGTAGGTCCCTGAAGAAAACTCCTTAAGGCAGGCTCTGACACTTAACATTTCTGATGAGTATATGTGGATGCACACTACATTTTAGCGAAATTAGATCTGAGCTCCCATACTGTGACTGTGATCCTGTTTTTGGCTTATAACACGTAACAAAAAGTAATTTCCCCAAAACCATTCATTAAACGTGTGTGATAAATAGTTCTGGTTGTACTGATCTGCATGTTTCAGTATAAGTGAGCTTGCTGTAGAATTTAACTGATAATCCTAATTTCTGGAAAATATTTGTGAAACTTTGGTTGTTAGATTTGTCCAAAATCAGATTATTTTCTCTGCTTTCACTTAACGCATATCTATTTTTGATGAGTACAGTTATGCTATTATTCAGTGTGGCTGATATTTTCTTGCCACAGTGTTTTAAACAAGATTGTGTTTTCAACTATTTTTGATAGAAACTGTCTATCTCTTGAAGAAATATTTGACCTCATATTGAAAACATGAAAATTTTAGTAAAAAAAATTATCTTGACTGTTTAAGCCGATTTTCAATAATATTGTAGTATATGTAGTTTTTAGTTGTTTTTATGTTGCAATGATAGAAGCAAATCAGGTCTAAGTGTGTAGTATATCTATGTTCATAAATGGAAATTTGTTTTGCTATATGTATTTATAGAGAACATAAATTTTAGAATTATGATAGAGAGATAAAAGAGCCTACTAATTAATCTGAATATCCAATACAAATATTCTGAATAAAATTCTAAGTGCCTGAAGTATGTAATTAATTTTACTGAGCACAGTATTTCACCACCGCAATTTTTTATTTGATTTCAGTGATTTGTTGCGAGTCTATGATGACAAATGAATGATTCTGAGAACTGTACCTATTGCCCAAGAAACTTCATAAAGAGGAATAATTTAGCAAATTATCTGGTGTGACTACAGCTGTTTTCATAAATGATGGATAGTAACTAAGATCTACAGAAGAATCATAGACTAATCAAATTAATCACAAGAACTTGAAGTTGAATTTGTAACATACTACTTAAAAATGGCTGTAATCCAGTACTGCTTTTCATTTTGGATATCTTCAGGATTAGGGATCCTGAGGGATCACTTGGAGTTCAACTACAATGGCAGGTTGCAGGAAGATGCAGATACATACAGAAGGCATATGTGAAAATTTGTTTTCTTTTTATTATTATTTTTTCCCATTTTTTCACAACTGGAGGTTCAATGTTGCCTATAAATGTCACTCCCATTGATGAAATATATGTAGAAGAACAAACATTTTTTGAAAAAAACAATTCAAATGGCCGACCCGTTACTATTTCAAAACAACTGTGCAAAATATGCATTTGCAGGAATTTCTCTAATGCATGTTTTGGTGTGGTTTTTGTTTGTCTCTGCGTATGTCCTGAACTTTTGATTCATATGAAACAGGCAGTGGGATTCTGTTAAAATTCAAGAGCCATTTAACTGTAGTAGGAAAAAATGAGATTATTTCAATTTGATTAATCTCTGCTACGTTGTTTTGCTTTACCAGCTTTGTGTGATGAACATGCAAATTTTGGCTCTTATTAAAGAATCTCTTGAAAAATATAAGCCTTATAGATTTTCACATATTACAACAATGTGGTTCCGGCAGCTGGAAACATTGTGGTAAAGACACTACATGGTAATTCTCTTTGTAATCTTTTTTTTCTCTTCCCCCATTGCTATTCATGCTTAGTTGTCTCAAAGATTAGAAAATCTATAGGGCAAGAATCATAACTTTGTTCATTTCATAAAACACCTAAGACAGTTTTTTATGGCACCATTTCACTACACTTATGGCACCATTTTATAATGTCTCCTTCACACTTAGAAAGTTTTGCTAAGAATCTTGGAAAACGTTGGACTAACTGAGAAACTAGGTGGTGTTTCTATCCTATTTCATACTATAAAACGTGCATTCAGAAATAGCTTTCATAAGTCCATGGAAGCAATACATTTCTGTAAGTTGTTTTTTTTTTTTATTTTTTTAAAAGTAAACAAAAGAAGGTCTGTTTTGAAAAGACGGATCTCATTGTTTCACGGTGTTGCCTGTTTTGCGTAAAGTGCTTTTAGATGGAAAATCTCATTTACTGACTTTTTATTAAATTTTGTAAATAACCTATTTCATGCTTCATCACAAATCCTTTCTGGTGCTCTGTACCTCATATCAATTTGTTCCCTGACATATTCTTCGCTTTGACCCAAAAGATGTAATCTAACCATGAAAGCTACACCTGCTTTACAATAAGACTCACTGAACTCTACTCATGAAAATGACTTACAGCAACAATGTATAAATTAGTGTTGAAAAGCTGTATATTAATTTTATTCAATTGACACTTCTTAATATTAAGCCTTTAGTCAAGAGGCAGGTGGCCTGTAATTTGGGGGGGATGATGGGCAGGTTTCACCCTAACAAGTCAAAAAAATCGTAGACGTACTGTAATTGCAAGTTTTGTAGGTGCATAACTAGGAATATCGGAATAATCTTAATTTATGTGTAGGTAAAGGGATTTTGTGCTGAAGTTCTGAAAATGTGACTAGTCAGACAATTTGACAGCTGAAGGCCCAGTTCACCAGAAGAGCAATTCCCATGTACAGCTTCAATCATATGAATAAAATGGATCCATTCACACGCAAAAGTATCGTGCTTGTTTGGAAACAGTTTTCTGGTCTTGACTGAAAATGCACTGATAAATTATTGATGTCAGTCGTAGTTGTCTCAGACACACGGTCTTTTAGAAAACTAGAAAATGATACCATCAACACCTGCCTAGGGGCTATTTAGGTTAAGCTTACTAGATATAATACCAACCAAAACTACCACTTAAATAATATTAGTGATATTTTTGACAAACTTTGTAAGCCCCTTTATGTGTTTCAGAAGCCGTGAGAGAGAGTATTAACAAGGCAAGTGTTCATTTTTGACAGAGGTGATGAAGCAGAGCTTATCAGCTGTAGAAATGCAAACTTCTTTGGAAGTGGTAATCAGCACGACACTTTTTTAAAGCAGTGTAATGTGTTTTGGCAGCACATAAATGAATAGCAATCGAAGACAATGCTGCTCTGTTTGATCTCTTGCCAAATGATTCAGTGTTGTGGCTTAAGAGTCATACAGGTGTTATTTTTTCATGTTGTTGTGGGAACAAGAGACACCTCGTATTATTAATGGTCTAGAATTTTCAGACCTTCATATGAAATGTGGTGTGTACTTAAGAGATTAAAACAGGACTACACCTTTATTAAAGGAAAGCAAAATATTTGGGTCAATTGGTTTATGGGATAAAAATTGACTTAGTGGAAAAAATTCTGATGTATTTCTGGGCTTGGTTCAGAATCGAATGCCAGCATAGACACCTCATATCATAGAATGGTTTGTGTTAGAAGAGACCATAAAGATCACCTAGTTCCAGATTCCCTGCCGTGGGCAGGGGCACCTTCTGCTAGACCAGGTTGCCCAAAGCCCCATCCAACCCAGCCCTGAACACTTCCAGGGAGGGGGCATCCACAGCTTCTTTGGGCAACTTGTTCCAGTGCCTCACCACCCTCATAGCAACAACTTCATTATAAATGGCTCTTATAGCTCAGCTAATTAATTTTTGAAATTAGTACGTGTTATCAAATCACTTTATATGGCATAATCTGGTAGGAATGACAGTCTCCATTTTAAAGAGCTAAGAAGAGAAATGCTGTGCTGAATTAATTTTGCCATAAATAAAAGCATAGGTTATAACAGGATAAATTACACAAAATTCCCAGTGCTGCGCCTGCATGGCACATCTGTGGCAAAAACAGTATTCTATATTAGTAATGCCTATAATTTCAAATTATCTACAAAAGGTCTGCAAGTAAAATGATAGGGTTTTGTATGTTTATGGTGAGTTTCCTTCATCAGTATTCAGTGCCTATATTTTTTGGCCAATCTGTGAACATTCTTACATTCTCAAGTAGTACAAAAAGGATAAAAAAACCCATGAAAAAATTAATTATTTTGCTGTTAGCCTTCTCTGGGTAGTTAGAAATGCTAAGTATTCAGTCCACTGAAGTCAGCAGGATTTTTCCATTGATTTCAATGAGCCTAGAATCCTGATCTTCTTTCTAAACGGCACTTCTGTGTTCAAACTGCAGAATGATCCACCCCATATGCTTGATTATTATAATTTTATATTAAACAATATATTTATACATCCATAAAATGCTTATCACTGTAGCTTACATATGACTCAGTCTCCCAGTCATAGCTTTAGAAGGTAGATGAGTGGAAAAAATGTCTCCAGTTTAAAAGCTTATTTCTGAATCTGAAACAGATGGAAAGCTTGATAAACTGTCCTTCTGTGGCCATTGATTCTGCCTGTGGCATATTTTCTGTAGATTGAGATTTTAGATGCAAACCTACAGGATGGAAGTACTCCTATATTTTGCTTTTTTCACAGAATCACAGAATGGTCGGGGTTGGAAGGGACCTCTGTGGATCATCCAGTCCAACCCTCCTGCCAAAGCAAGGTCACCACCTTTTTAATGCTTGTTATATCAGAAGGTAATGAAAAAATGGATGCAGGAGAGCGTCAAACAGGCTGTTCTGTGTTTCTCACTAGAAGAGTAATAATAAGCTTAGTTTGTTTAGCTTAACTATTAAAAATAAGAACAAGGACAAATTTGATCACAGTGTGTTACCATCCTCACTAAATGGCTCTCAATGTGCAACCATATGGAAGAACAGTGAATGATGGTTAAAACCAGGCATTTCATTGCGAAAGAAGCAAGATAGTTTAACACGATGGCCAAATAAGCACTGAATTCTTCACTCTTCCGTGTCTTCAAGTGCTTGAAACGCAAGCCCATGACAGTGCAGTTCATTCAGTGATGCAGGTTATTAAGCACAGGTTGCAGAAAAAGACATAAAATTATATGGCGGCTTTATTTAAGTAATTTAGATGATTTCATGGTCTTCAGGCTTAAAATCTAGTCAGTGATCCTGTGCTCATGCGAAATTTTAGTGACCTGGACTGTGCCAGGTTATTCCACAGCCAGCCTACGTCTGGCTTGTACTTTCCTGCGGAATGCGACGCAGACATACTGCTGAAGAGGCAGGGATTTTCACTGAGGTACCTGTTCCTAAACCTTACCGTTGGCCTGCTAGCCTGCTGGTGGTGACAACTGGATCTACCTGAGCTGGTCGGACTTGCTCACACGCCTCCTGCAGCTGGCGCCTTTGGTTTTCCTTCTCTTTTCCTTGCTTCACCTCGCTGGAGGGTACAGAGGGTACGGCCCCCAGCGAGCTGCTGGCTCAGCTGCTCCTGCAAACGCTCCTGAATCAACGAGTGACAGAGATGCGCGAGTCGCTGCTTCAGCTCACACCATCAGCTCACACCATTCATTTCCACGGAGCAGGTTCAACAGCACCTGTACAGGGACCTGACTTCCCGCAGGGAGGTGCTAGGCAGAGCCCCGTGGAGAACCCTACTCCACTTGGCACAGCTTCAGCTGAAAGCTTTGTGAATAAGCACCTCGTGCAGGCTAGGTGAAAACCACGGTGGAAGCTAAACTAACTTGCTACCCCTCCTAAAGGAAATCAGTGAAACTTTTGCTATGTCCTCTTATACCTTGCAGTGGCCTGTTGTAGACGTTCTGTGCACTCTGAAGTAGGTAAGCTACAGTACAGTAACATATGCAATCATCCAAAGTAATGAGACACCTCTGCAAGTGTGCAGTAATGTCAATACACCCTATTTATGAATTCATATGTTCAGGAATCAACTGAGTGGAGAACATGTGCATTTCCTGCTCCTGAAGACAGCAGTTCCCAAGGGACAGAAAAGAATATCTGTGCACCATCATAGCCAGGTAGCACAAAAACGACACCTTTTTTCAGCTGTACTTTGGTTATTTTAATCTCAGTTTTCCCAGCATACTTGGCAGAATGAAAATGCTTGATGAATCATCTATCTGAATGTAAATGTAAATGCATGTGAATGTAAACAAATGAATTTGCATTGTATATATGCATACTGATTTTTCAAGGCTACACCTGTCACCTTTTAGATGGATAAATAATTTAATTTTTCTCCTTCGCATTCTTTTTAACGATTGCCTTTTGTACCCTGGAAAACAGTATATATATAAGCAATTGTCTTTAAGATTTATTTTTGTTTAAACTTACAGCCAGCTTAGTATTTCTGATTTTTAAAGTAATTCTAAGAAGTTTCTAATTCTGAACCAATAAAACAAAATTTGCAACTGAAAATACAAAAAAATATTTCACAATAGATTATTTAAGTGAAAGCTATTAAGCAACAAGAGCTTATACTTTTAGAAATCAACATCTAGGTTACCACCTGAATATCAGCTTTCTCAGATCTAAGTAGCATAAACATTCGCAAAATCTACAGCTAGCCAAATGTATGTTATTGCTTGATTGAGACAAGGAAAGACAGCCAGACAGAGATGTCAGCTTTTGAAAAATACATCTGTTTACCAGCAAGTGAACCCGATTGGTATCACATAGCTTTGTTTAACAAAACTTCAGCCATTTGCCTTCCAGAACGCATTGCCTCTGGTGATAAAACTCCAGCACACATCAATACAAATTGTGAATTTTCTCTAGTTAACTCATTTGCTGTACCTTTCCGAAGAATTTAAAATAGAGTGCATTGCCCTTCATGCAGCATAGCTGCTCTGAAGCACAACAGGAGGGGTGACCCCTCTGAAGGTGGCATCGCCATTGCCCTGATGTTATTTATTAGTAGCACCAGTGCTGGATGCCTAGGACAGGCTGGAGTCACTGCCTTGCCCAGGAGCAAGTCGGACTCCTGTACCTCTGAGAGAGAAGGGCAGCCACTAGGTTCTAAAGCTGTTCTGAGGGGGAAGCTGATATCGCCACAGACATAAGGTGCCAATAATCACCTGACCGACAGTGCTTTGGGGCAGTGTGCCTGCCAAGTTTGGAATTTTACACCCTCACACAACAAACTTTTTTTTTTTTCTCAGTACTATATTGCTTCTTAGAAAAAGAATGGTGCCTCTACTAAGCATCTTGGAAGGAGGGTAAGAAGGATTTGGAGATGTTGGGAGAGGCGTAGTCAACAGTGCAAGGAAGTGAGTCCTTAATCTCTGTTGGAACTCGTACAAGTGTGAGGAACAAAAGTTTGCTGATGATGCCAAAGTGAGAGGTGCTGGTGACTCTGTTGAGGGACACGCAGCCTTGCAGAGGGATCTAAATAGATTGGAGCATTGGGCAATGATTAATGGGATGAAATTTAACAACTCCAAATGCTGGATTCTGTACCTAGGATGGAGTAATGCTGGGCACAAGCATAAGTTGGGAGAGGAGTGGCTGGAGAGTCGCCCTGGAGAAAGGGACCTGGAGGTGCTGGCTGGCAGCAGGCACCAGTCAGCAGCGTTCCCTGGCAGCCGAGAGGGCAAACCACACCCTGGGATGCATCAAACCCAGCCTAGCCAGCAGGACAGAAGAGGTGACTGTCCCGCTGTATTCAGCATTGGTGCAGTCTCAACTGGAATACTGTGTGCAGTTCCAGGCCCCACCATTTAGGAAGGATGTGAAGGACCTCAGATGCGTCCAGGGGAGGGCAACAAAGCTGGTGAAAGGGCTGGGAGGCATGGCCTAAGAGGAGCAGCCGAAGATTTTGGGCTTGTCTAGTTTGGAGAAAAGGAGGGTGGGGAGCAACCTCATTGCTCCCTGCAGCTTCCTGAGGAGAGGACATGGAGAGGGAGGTGCTGAGCTCTTCTCCCTGGGATCCAGGGACAGGACACATGGGAATGGTTCACAGCTGCACCCAGGGAGGTTCAGGCTGGACATGAGGAAACATTTCTTCACTGAGAGGGTTGTCAAGCACTGGAACAGGCTTCCTAGAGAGGTGGTCAATGCCCCAAGCCTGTCAGTGTTCAAGAAGCATCCGAACAATGCCGTTAAGAACACGCTTGAACTTTTGGTCATACCTGAAGTGGTCAGGCAGCTACACTAGATGATCATTGCAGGTCCCTTCCAACTGGAATCGTCTGTGCTGTTTTATTCTTACAGGAAGTCAAGTAGCAATAGCTAGATCTGCTAGATTTCTGTATTACATCTATTTGTGTGATAATGCACATATTTCAAATAAAACAGACACTAGCGTTAAGACATTAGAATTTAAAAATGAAAAGCATTTTCATTTCAACAACTCAGGTTGGATGAAATAAAGATTAAACAATCATGAGACTATATAAAAATTGATTATTTTAAAATGGAATGTAAAAATACACAAATACCTTCAGATAATGCATTTAGAAGCAACAGTTGCTTGAAAATGTTAGACCATGGTTCCAAAGCTGGACTGCCTATATTTTTTTTCTGTAGCACTGAATAAAAGGAAAAAAGTTTATTTAAGGGTAAAAAAAAAAAAAAAAGTGTTGTCTAATACAAGGTTACTGGTTTATTTTTTTGATCACTGTTACTGATCAATCCCAGAGGCCAGATCTTGGACTAGATAGGCAGTGTTTGGTAAGAACACAGAAACTCTTTCTTTTTTGAAACGTCAGAAATTATTTCCTCTTGGTGGGTGAAGGGACTAGCTTGAAAATGCCCAAGAAATAGTTCTTACTTTTTCCAGTTATGGAATTTTATCTTAAAAATTATAGCTGTTCTGGGTGAAAGCTGGGCAAGATTCAGACTATTACCTAGAGTATTCTGATGTAACAGGTGAATGACTATGGAGAATTAACTTCTTAAACTCTTGCAATAATATTTGTAAAATCTGTGAAACAGAAAGAACTCACGGTCTTTTACAAACTGTCAGTGAGTAAACTGCTTTTGTGATGACCCATTTGGGGCATTTGCAAAAGAAGCATTCTCACAGTAATAGAAAATGTTTATACTACATGTATATTATCATGAAAACCATTGAAGCATATGTATTAAAAGAAATCTGCATGTTTGTATATAGATATGCATTGTGTGACATATATACTGTGTTCTTGCCCATTTTGTCTAGGTTGGCTAAATATCCCAGTTTTATATCGTTGGTGTTTCACTCTCAGTGAACTCCAGTTCCTAGTCAGAGAATAACCAGAGTTATTGTAACACCTTGAACTAAAAGAGTCATTATAGGGAGGCCTGTACTACTGCTTTCAAGAGTGGAGGTTGTTCTTGCATGGACATTAGACAAAGCATGTAAATACACACAGGGTCTAGGGAGACATTCTGCTCCTGAAAGGCAGCGTACCAACAACGGGGTTATAACTGAATGGTAACAAAGAGCGAAAATCATAAAATCCAGCACATGACATTATACCGCACCCTCGGGTTTCTTCCACTGTGTCTGCATTGGGTTTGTTTCTTCTTATCAGCAGTAAAATATGAAATCATTAAGACATAATTTAAAATTCTTATTGCTGGTTTTATGTTCTAGATGCTAAAATGATTGAACTGCTTTCTTCTCCTTCAGAGAATTATCTTCTTCTTTTCATGAGGGAGATAATCTAAAATCCGTAAATACAGAGGATTTTACGTGCTTATGTATTTCCTGAAATATTAAATTATAGCATATGCAATAAATTGTAGAGAAGTCAGACAAAAGCAAAACGTCAGTGTGATCCTGTAGCTGTATTTCTTGAATATTTATGTATATTTTTCAATTATAAGACACATATAAACCAAAATTGCAAAATGAAAATATAAACATGAGGTCTTCATAAGATCACCAACTGCAAAGTAGAAATGTCATGTTTCATACAGAAGACAATTTTGAAGTAACTGAAATCTGTAAATTCTAGCATAAATATGCAAACACCTTGAAAAGCATCTATAGATGGACTCTGGTTACTTAAGAATGCCTAAACAGCAACACACCTAGAAATGCCAGTTTAAGGAAAAATGGGATCATGCTGCTATCATCCTTTCTGGTTACAGAATGTTTTTCTGCTTTCTACTGATCTCCCTCTAGTGGAGACCTGTGAGTCTGTATGCCATGAAACTTCATTTGTCTGCACAGTTTTTCATGCAACAGAACTATAACACATGATGCGTATGCTACAGACATCTGTTTTCAGTACTCAGGACAAATTCTGTCAGTTCCTTTAGGCAAAAGCAGTGTACGTAGCATAGACAGAGACTGTGGAGTTACAAAGCCTGGAAACTCAAAAGCCCATTGGAGAATGGCTAGGAATGTCATTTGTTGCTTGCTAAACCCATTCCTTGTGGATTGCAATTTTAATATTTTAAAGAAATTGCATTAATATGCAGGCTAGTTTCTTCCTAGATACAACAACAGTGCAGAAGCAGAAAGGAAAAATAGAGAAACAGGTGATTACAGAGACTTCTTTATCTCTCATCCTTATGGGGTCAGCATGCTCTCCAGGGGATAGGAAATAAAGTATGGCCTCACCTCCCCTAATCTCCACACCAGCCTGCACTCTGTGTTTGGTATGCAGAAGGAGTGCATTGCACCCCATAAATCAACGTCATGCCAAATATGCTCTTTCCCTCACACCCGTGTTCTGTGCCTTCAAACAAGTGGAGTTCTCTCATGCAGAATGTCTCCCAGTTCCTGCGGCGGAGTGCTGTTACTCAGCTGCCCCAGGCTTTCCTTGGGTGGCAGCAAACGCTATGACAAACTGCTCTAAAAGCTGGCGCTGGTGATTCACACAGGTAACTCACAAAATCACTTGTGCGCATACTACATGTGGCACCCTTATACACAAAAATCTGTATTACAGACGCTGTGGATGTATACATCAAAGCCAGGAATAAATACGCATGTGCATTTGTTCACTCATGTGTACCCTCAAATGCAAATTGCCAATCATTTTAAAGAAGACAAAGTAGTTGCAAGATAACAGAAGGTTGTTCTTCTGATATCAATAGCATTAATCATATATTTCACTGTGAATATACCATTAAAAAATAACTTTGATTAATGATAGTGTCAGTGTATTTAATCAAGTGCAAGCAGCACAGCACTGGTTCGTTGTGATTATTTCTCCCCTTGACCTCGTCGAGCTGAGAAGGAATGTGAGTGAAATCAGGGGCGTTCCACTGATGTGAACCTGGCATGCAAGGAGACTCCGGCGCCCATCTTTGCCCAGATGACTTCTCAAAACTCAAGAGAAGGAAAAAAGTAGCAAATCTGAATGTTTGAACCCGCATTAAACATTACAGTGATTATTTATAGGCAATGAAATCGTATCTATAGATCCCAACTAAAAACAGTGTCTTCTTGTCCTAAACCTTGCATTCTCATGCACCGAGGAGCCGTTCCAAAGAGCCTCCAGTTATTGCAGACAAAGCTTAGGGAATGCTTACAGGTGCAAAAAAAGTTACGGATCGATCTGGACAGAGAGTTCTGATAGGCAGCCCTCTGATACACAGTCCTACGCTAGATCTGTGTGGTTGGCCGGTAGCTCTCGCTTTGGCAGGATTTTGAGCTCTCTTTCACAGTTGCCTTTTTTGTCAATACAATGGAGCCTCACAGTTCTTGGAGGGAGCGTTACGATTAGCTGCGTGTAACCCCTAGTGAACGAATACTAGCAGTAGAATAAAAACAAACGGAATGGCTTTCCAAGTGAAAAAGACTAAGCTCCAAGTAACAAATCTTACAAAGGGGTAGAGGAAAAGAGAGAAGAAAGATCAGAAAGAAATGATGGGAAGAAGGAAAAGAGATGGAGAAGGATAGGTCAGTGGCAGCGCTCATTGCTACCTGTAAAGGAAATGGAGATCAAAATCACGCACGGATCTGTCCGAAAGAAGGGGGAGAGGTCTTTACTTAAAGAGCTTGCAAACCATTGCACTAGCCCCACAACCCCCTTTCATTCCGCTGTGCTCCATTTGCTCTTGCTGCTGTGTTGACTTCTGTGTGCTCTCCGTAGTTACTTTTTGGCATTTGCAACGGGAAGTGCTCTAGAGACTTGTGGGCATGGCGTTATGTCAGTGAGCAGGAAGGAACTGGAAGGATTCTACCTGCCTGTGGCAAAGGTAACTAAAATGCCTCCTAGGGCACTTTGCCAGCATCCTTCAAAAGCACCACTTCAACTGCACCTTTAAACTGGGCAGCTTGTGCTGTTCACTGTGCCAAATAAAAATTCTCTTGGTTTCTTTTTAGACAGCTTGTGAATCATAGTAAAGCAGGAAAAAGAAAAAAAAAAAAGTCTCTAATAAGTGCTATTTTTTCCACTCAGCATTAACACAAAAATGCTGAACAGATTGAAGGCAGGGGGATGGGAAGGGAAGAGGGATGAGTGAGGAGGAGTTCCATTGTGCTGAGACCAATTATAGAGGTCTCAGCCCAAAAAAAGACTCTTTCAGAAAGTCACAAACAAATGAAAACAGAAGACTGTGATAAATCGTGGCACAGCTTTAACAGCCATGCATCTCTTGTTCCCCCAGAGCTATAATAATGAGCAAATTGTAATGGGTCATATCCCTCTGAGGACCATAAATTCAATCACTAAATGAATACTTTGCATCTTCACTGTGTTAGATTGTTTGACTGTTTGATTTTAAAAAACCTGCAAAAGCATACCACTTTTTAATCTGTATTCATCTTTCTGATAGCTTAATATAGTATTGATAAAGTATTTTTACAGCTTGGCATTGGAAACAAAACAAAGCATCAGCTGGAAATAGGGCTTGTTCTGTTGAATATGAATTCACCCAGCTCCTTTGATTTTAATATCTTAACAGCCTCACACCACATTCAAGTTGTTCCCTTGTATATCTCTGCGTATTCGTGCATCTTTATGCTCACAGAACACTAAATCTCTTTGCTCCTATGAACATGTTTGTTCAATATGTTTTTCACATGGCGTGTCCTTCCCAACTGTGTTCAGCAACCACCACATGGGAAACGCTGTAGAACCTCCACTTTTTTGAGCACAAGAGGGAAAACAACCAGCTGATAATGATTAGGATGTGGGAGCTGAAGGCATATATGACATAAATATGTAAGTACAGCTTTCATTAAAAAAATGTTTAGATGGCTAACCGGAGTGGATAAACCTGTCCTGAAAATTATTTGGTGATACCTATCAGAGGCCATGGCAACGTACAAGTTACAGTGTGGTGTTTTCTTGACTGTATCTCAAGGCAGTTTGGAAGACAGATTATGTCACCACCCCGTTTCTGGTTGCCATTATTCATGCTTCTATTGAATTCCCTCTATTTCTGTTCTCATCATTGTTCAGAAATACTGGATTGTGCCACCACAGTTGGGAATCAGTAAGGAGCAGCATGCCAGTTCTAAAAAAGGAAAGCTTTTTGCTTTCACAAAAAAGCTTTGTTAATTAGCGCTACCCAAGGAGGGAAATGACAGAACTCCATACTTTTCTATTTAAATGTTTGTAAAAGTGATTTTGTTTAAATTTCACTGAGTGTAGCAGGAAATATTAAAGCTGAAAGAGACCAGACAGAACATAGTGATGTCCTCTGGGGTAGGAGTGAGAGAGGGAAAGGGTCTGAGGATTATATTTTCTTTATTTATACTCGTTCCTTTCCACTAGAAAACAGTGAACTTTTAAAGCTTGTAAAAAAAGTATTGATTTGACAGCCCTGAAGACAGAACTCTGTGTTTTACATAGTGAGCCAGCCTAACATAAGCAGTCACAGGACCAAACCCCTGTTCACTGCTGATGTGGGGACAAAGCAAACAATTACGGAGCCAGGCCAACACCTATGCAAGATGCCTCCTTACACACATTTGGCTCACTGTTTCAGAGCACCTTTACACCAGGATACATCTCACTTGACTTCTGGTATTTAATTTGAGGCAGCCTATGTTCTTACCAGTGATAACCAAAGAGAGATTCTTCTAGAGCATAAGTGAAGTCTCAGATTCTTCACTGGAGATAGAAAAACTGCAGGACGCTTACACTCCTAACTTGGATTCTTCAGTCATATGCCCAAAATTAGGTGGCTGAATCTAGATCTTAGCACATCCATACAAGGAACTGGTGCTGAGTAGCAAGTACATGTTTAATTCATATGCTACTTCATGGTGAATTCATTTCCTCATATAGACAAGATATAACTGACAAATGGGACTGTTGTTTATTAGGACCAATTAGTAAGATTTTGCTGCAGCTATACAAGATAATTTCTGGAAACTGTATTAGTCCACTATCAAATAACTCATGTTCTGTACACAAAACTAATGTGCCTAAAGAAAAAGACCTTAGCTTCTTGCTACAGAAGCAGGGTTGTCTGTGGCGGTAAAATTAAGTTTGTATTTGACTAGTCCTAAGAATACTATTTATTTATTAGTGGAAATGATGGTACTTATTTTGGCAACCAATATTGACCTAATAAAACACAGATGTGTGAATGTAGCTATATTTGCATTCGTGCAGGGATCTACAACTTATAGTTACCTTGGGGCTCGCTGTATCCACAGTGAGCCAGAGGCATTGGCTCCACACTCAGCAAAGCCACGGAAGATTTTCTGTTCAGGCTTCAGCTTCAGAGAGGGAAAAGTGGATGCAGCTTTCATATAATTAATTTCCCTTTCTGTGCCTCTTCACTTTTTTGCCTGATTCATGAGAATCCAAAGCCAATCTCCTGTGGCCAACTAACTTTTCTTTGTAGGCCAGAAATTATACTGCTAATACAAAGATTAATTTTTTCTGTTGAAGCCACAAAAATAGATGTTTCCCTTAGCCTTTGCTATCCAAAGTGGTCTCTCCTCCACAAGGTAACCAAACATTATGTCATATATCAAACCACCAACAAAATCTATCTATATCCTTTTGTACTGGAGCTGTCTATATGCTGGTACAACCCAGAGGAATCCGAGGATAACTCTCATTTATGCCAAGTTGCTATGTCTAAAGGGGAGTGTTCTGGCAGCCAATGAACATGACCTTGCTCCAGCCACATTTAGTCTTCTTTCACCAAATGCTTACTTCTGCTCCACTACACCAGGGCCTGCAAGTACGACTGACATAAAACCTGACTTTAGAAACATCATGTCACTTGATGATTTCTACACCCCGCACAAATTCTGGTGTTCGTTTGCCCCAGACAGATGTAAGCCAACATGGTGCCATAAGAGCACTTCAAAGCAAATTTGACTGGCTTTGTAGTTCTTCAAGAATTTTTATCCCACAGGCAGCTAAACACTAGGAGTTTCCCACCTGTTCTGCAGGTTCATCCTACAGATTTTGCACGGATTGAATAACCTACAAAAAGCCTGCAAAAATTTAGAAGAAATTTTGTATTTTTCATCAGTTTATTGCATTAGATCACGTTTGTATGTTTCCTCTTCTCTTTGAACACCAAGAGACTCTGAATCTGTTTTGTTTTGTTCTGCTTTGTTTGAGGTTGTGGTTAATTAAATGCTGGCATCACTAACACCATCGCTATCTTAGCTATATATTTTGGAGTCATCTTTGAACGTTAGTTAGATTCCATGAGAACAGGTTTCAAAATGCCATGGGGAAAAAATGAGAGCAATTGGCTTGGGCTTCAGTTGAAGCCACAGTATCTAGGGTAAATCTAATCTATTAGCTGGGCTGCTGAAAGAAATCCTTGGATATTGATCCTGTCGAACTTCGTTTAATTCCCCAGAAATTTTTGAGGAAAATTGTTTATTTGATTTTCTAGAGCAGGAGCATTACTGGGTTTGTACAAACTTTTGGTTCTCAGCAAATGTTTGTTACCAAGCAAAATGCCTGTAAAATGCCATGGATAATTTACCCTTTTGCCAGATACCTAAATCTGTATCCCATGATTCCATTACAGCTTAGAATGAAACTTATTATATATGTTTATTCCTGATTTTTTTCCTCCTTAAATCATGTTATTTAACTGACTTCATTGACCATCTTATGCCATCATGTGCAAAGTGAGGAACAATTTACTAAAATGGGTCATGAATTTGGCTCATGACATACAGGGGTAAAGCTAGGGTCTCAGCATGAGTTCTCACCTTGCTGGCTAATCTCAGGAGGCATCAGTATATGTTAAAGCAGGTTTGCTTCACAGCAGAGCTTTACATATAAAAAGTTAGTGGTGCACAAATGATTCTAGATAGAGAAAGCCCTAAAGTACTAAAAGTAGAGTTAATTTAATGCTTCCAGATTTACTAGTACATGCATTTGTCATGGATTCAATCTGATCAGCCTGGTTTTGATTTGGTCATATGAGTAAATATCTGTGATTTCTCGTAAGACCATAACATACATTCATTCACAAAGAGACAACAGCGTGCTAGTGTGGTTCGAAACATGTGGATTTTGGGCTTGTATATGCAAGGATCTGTTACTTATGGTCCATTTATTATTCGATATGAAGTACTAATATATATACAAAGAACATCTGTGCTGCTTTGTCCTACGCTACTGCAGCAAAAAGCAACTAACTGCAGCTTTTGAACATGTCCTTTGCCCTGAGTATCTCATTAGTACTTCAACCTTAGTTGCACTGTATCTTTTTAATTTTTAATGCAAAAATTCAGAGTGTAGTAGACAGGAAAAGGAAACTGAAGAAGGACAAAAAGAAAACAAAAGGATATTCAGATACCAATATGGTTATATACACATGCAGTTTTTACCTGGTATCTAGATACCTAGAGGGAAGGGGATAGCATTCAAATACAAATGTTCATATAGCCTGTTGTGAGCACATTGACAAGTGCCATCGTCAGATTGATGCAGAGACAGACATTCACAAAGTCTAAACTGGAAATTATTTCTACTTTTTCTGTCCACATGTAGGTAATGTGATATGTAGCTAATAAAGAAAACATTTTTGGCTGGACGGTGGAAAGCCCTTGAGTTCATATGTTTATACATAGGGCTCCTTTAATTACTTCAAGTCATACATTCCTCTAAAAGTTACCTCTGATTTTGTTCCATTGTTTTACGGTCTACGTCTTTGTGCTTGCCTCATGCATCCATTATAATATATAGCATAAGTTTTACAATTGTGTTTTTCTCAGTTACAGCACAGTTTCTTTCGTAATATGTAATAAACAGCCAAAGGTCCAAATTAGATTAAATAAAACATGAACATTTCCTAAAAATACAGAAACTAGATCATTCCCAAAGTAAAGATTATTGGTTTACTCTACTCTCACTTCAGGAATTTCATTGGCTTCAGGAGTTTATCCCTGCATGTTAAAATAGATGTCAATGATTTTGATTTGCATTTGCTACTCATCCTTAGATAAATCAATAATAATTTTAGTATTTTTTGTATCGGTCAGTACATACGCACTATGTATGTACACCGTGTAGTAGGAAGGGGAAAAAAAGCCCTGAATGCCCCACAGTTCATTAAAGATGCATCAGGCTTTATTATTATTCAAAAAAGAGAAAAAAAAGAAAAAACACAACAAAGAAAAATGGGTGAAGAGGCCATCCTCTGCAGTGTGATAGAAGCTAGGCTCGTATAAAACATGCCAAAGAATTAGTTCCTTCACCAAGGAAAGACATGAAACCCTAGCCGGGGTAGCTGTAAAAACAGTTAAAGGTCCTCTTTGTGTTCATTAGCACCACTGCGCTGGTATTCTGTGTTGGCAGCTTTTGGTTCTGCTGAGGCAGTCCTAAAGAAAGTTGTTACCAGCCTATATTCTACAGTTCACAGGCTCTCAAAAAGGACACATTAAAACAGCTAGAATCCCCAGGGCAAGTGGGGAGATTAAGTAGCCCTCTCCCTCGACAGAAGCCCCCGCGGACAAAGCCTGGCATTGTGCATTCAGTACACTATCTCTTTCCAGCACTGAACTTTACCATTGTCCTCCCGGATCCCAGTTTACAAAGTGTTTGGGGGACTTTGCGTAACGGTTCACTGGCACCGCCATTGACAGCCGTCTGAGTGTGGGAACCTTTTTAAAGGACATGATGCCCCCCAAATCATTGGCGTGTTCTATTGGTCCTTAAGCGGACGCCAGTGGCAGGGTTTTAGTGTGTGTGTAGGGGGAGTTACTTCGGAGTTTTCTTGGAGTCTCATCTTTCACAAGAATACAAATTCAGACAGGCAAAGCAAACATGGATTATTTGTTTCGCCAAGGATAAGGCTTTTCCAGAAGTTTTAACTGTTGCACTTGTGCCACAGAAGCTACCATCACAAAGACCACAAGGTGCCTTGGAATACTTCTAGAATTTGGGGGGGGATATTAAAAACAAACTATTGGGGGGAAAAAAAAATCGATGCAGTGTTAAAGTGCTGCTGTTCCATTTACAGCAGCCATGAGAAGGATTCATTATCTACCCTGCTTATTTCCATTTGCTTCTGTGCTGAAATTTTTCAAAATTATTTTCAGTTAATTTGGATAAAGAAGAGTAAAAAGATCTAATCTGGTGCTAGGGCCCATTCCTTTTCACATGCTGTTTTTGACCAAAGACTTAAAGAGAACCTGGTATGAGAGAAGCAGCCTTCCAGGAAACACCAAATTTGGAAAGAATACTTCAGCTGAATCTTATATTTCATTTTCAGCTTGTTTTATATTCCAGACAGACTTACCAGATTTTTCTCCCAGACTCCACGAATGTTAGCACTGACACCTGGAAGACAGAAAGGCTCATTTGGGGCAAAAGCAAGTTTAGAAGCAGAGTAAGTTCTGGTGAGTGGCACGAGCTTCCTCCTTCTCACAGCTGCTTTCCTGTTTGCCCCATAGCCAGTCTGAGGACCGCCACCAGTAGCTGAAGGTACAGAAAGAGGAGCCAAGGCAGAGACATGCAGAAGGTGCGGAGCACGGTTCCTGTGAGGAGAGGCATGCAGTAGAAGTGCTGATGGAGCAGGAGGGAATGGACATTGTTTGGGGGTTCTCTGAGGGAGCAGAAAATATGATAGAAAGGAGATTGTGGTAGAAGACCAGGGACAGTGTGAAAAGGTTTGGTAGGAAGCTGGAAGTCAATGTTAAAAACCCAAGGTGTGAGATGTCCTGCTCTTCAGTTACCCACACTTGCCTGACACATTCACAGCTGTGCGCTGGTAGTATTAGGTCTAAACTAGAAAGAAACTGTGTTTTTGTATGGTTTGTGTTTAGAGTATGGTGGATGGAAAAAGACTGTGTGTTGACAGGCACATTGATTTTTGCTGTGAAAAACACAGTGATCACAGTGGTGTTGAATGAGATTCGTATTTATGACTGAGAAAAGGAGGGGAAAAAAGGGGAGTGGAATAAGATTTTCCATACTTGATGCCTATGAAGACAAATGATGAGGTCTCATATTTGTTTTGATAAGTGATTCTTTGAGATGAGGGAAAAGCAGATATTGGATATACCTGGACTTGGGTACATGTTTTTTCTATTCTGCATAAGCAAATATTAAAGTACACCGCAGAAAATTGAAACTAGTATAAGATCAGTAAATTGAGTAAGCAACTCAAAGGGTGATACTGAAGGGAGAGCTATAGAAATACTGAAGCTGAAGTAAAGTTACAATGGAATCTTTCAAATATTTGTCTTTTCTTTGCCCTAGATTACTAGTTTTCCTAACCATCCTTGTATGAGAACATGATGTATGGTAAGATTTGGAGATATCACAAATACAGAAGAGTACCAGAACATAATTTAGAGAACGCTGTATTGACCATAAGGATTTGTGAAACTGAAGTCGGACTGAGTGCAGTATGTGAAGAGCAAGGTCATAAACTAGGGGACTTAGATTATCTACCACAAATTTTGAATTCATGATTGTGAAATGATAAAGGAAAAACACCTGAGTGTACACATCAATCACAAAATGACAACTGGTAAACAGTGATGCAGAGACAAAGTTGAGAGAGAAGGTTTGCTCCCAAAAGCATTCATCAGGAGATATTCATCAGGGAAAGAGAAGGTAATGATCAAACATAAAGATGATGTTGGCACAATGCTAAAAAGGCATAAAGTGGCTGTAAATGAACTTAGAAATTACAAAAACGCATCTGTGCATCAGAGGAGTAAAATTCTGGCACAGCCTTCCAGTAGCGATAGCTGGTGCAAAACCAAACGTAAAACGCTATTCCTTTGCAGGAATGTTAATGTGTGAAATGGGACTTAGTGTTTAGTAAAACATTTTTTCCTCTGAAATGGTGACTTATCAAGATGAAGACATTTCAGATGAATGAGAAAAAAATCAGTTAAAAAGAGGAAATAAAAAATAAAGTGTTTTAATAAGATAAGGGTCGAGAGAGGCATTTAAATTTTCCTTTGTTAAACACTTCTCATAGAACTTATGTACTTTAGTAGTAAAGAGAAAATTAGAGGATGTCTTCTTCAGCAACCAAAAACTTCAGGCTTTGGATGTTCTTTTTATTTTGTTCCTGAATAGGAGAAAAACATGGAGTTGTACAGTTCCTTACGAAGCCAGGAGTACAATTTCCACACACCTCGAGTAAATTCTGCTGCAAGCAACAGGTTTGTGAATGGTGATTCTTCCAGAAGCAGTTAGAGCAGGGAGACTACGCTCTGGCCTGGGTCCAGCTTGCTACAGATTCCCAAATGAATAGATGTTGTGGTATTTGGGAAAAAAATAGTACATCGCTATTAAGAGCACGCAATACACTGGAGAGCACTCGCCGACTGTCCGCTCTGGAGGAGAGCTGACTCAAAGCAGCCATTTTAAGGCAGGTGGTGTTATTGTGGACACAAGGAAAACCACCAAATGAATGCTTGCTCTAGTATATTCTGAATCACAGGGTCTGTTATAAGAGTCCCCAGGCATCTAGCCATTATGTCATGGTCTTAGCACATTTTTAGTCTGTAAATCCTGTGTAAACTCATGACTATAGGACAATAATAGGAATTCTGTAATTTACAAATAAACTGTTCTTCAGAGGCTATTGTTTTTTAATATAGCTTATTAGTGGTACAGAAAATTAACCTGGTCCTCTTCTGTAGATACTCCATCTTCTTTCATACATGTTCCTGTGAGGACGTATTTATTTAGAGGCTCATAAATCAAAGCTTAAACTGGTGTTAGTTACAAAATATGTCACCTCTGATCTTGAAACTAATTGGTTTGTGTGGACTCTGTTTAATTTGCATCATTCCCTCAGCAAGATGTCTTTACTCTTCTTTGAATTTAAAGGAAAATATGTCTTCATTTCAATACAGAATGGAGAGTTTTAAAAAATAAGCCTTCTGGTGACTATAGCTTAGGTGTAATGTTTCATCTTGCAGCAAATGGATATATTTGTGTCACGTACTTTGAGACTTTGAATTCAGTCAGAGGCTGAAAATATTATTTGTAGGCATGGATCCTCATTAAATAAGCACTACCTTTGCTTTACCCCTTCGGCACTGGGGTCATACAGCAAAATGTACGTTCTAGTGAGTCCTTACTTCCCCACGGCAATTACTGGAGAAAACCTGACTGGAGAGCCTGATTCACCCCACACTAATGCCCTGACTGGGGTCCCCCACACCAGATGAGAGGTAGTCTCAGCTCCCTCCTCACCGCTGCCTAAATCTTTCATGTGCAGCATCTAAGAAAATAAATCCAACCAAACTCCAACAAAATAAGCCATTTGTTGCATTTGCACTATTTCTCAGTAGCCTGCATCTGGTGCCAAAGCAGTTCTTTTAAGTAATCAATAATTTCAGACCTCACAATTTTTGCTAGCAGTAGAACTTAGCAGTTCTGCTTAACAGTGGCACTTTTCATTTAAAGTAGCTTCAGAAGAATTAGTACTCTAAAACCTGAGGTTTAGGAAGCAAAAGGTACATAGCCCCATATTCTCTGCTACTTTTTATCTCTTCACTTCAAAGTGTATTGATATGTTCTAGCACTAACAAAAAGTAGTATATTTTCTTTCCAGGACTTGACACAAAATGGCATACAATTAATGAGTAAATGTAATTTTGTTCCACATGGAAATGGAGAGAAGTTATACAATTGCATGCCCATTTCTTTCACAAGGAAGTAGACTGACGAGTGGTATTGCTTGTTAGCTCACTGAAACTTTGGTTTTAGCTCTGTTCTGAATATTAGCTGCTATTAAGTCTGTGATGACCACAGTGTATATACACAAGAAATAAGCAGCCGAGAGTTGTTGGACTGAAATATTGCTCTCGTTCATTGTTGGAATGTAAGCCATATGACCTGTTGTCATGTGGTTCTAATATAAATGTGCCTTGGCTTACCTGAACAAGTAAAACGTATTAAACATGCAGTGTTGTAAGTGGACTATAAGGCTTGTATGAAGATTGCAATTCTACTTCATCTATGGCGATGATGATGTAAAATTTAATTGGAGTTTAAGAAGGTAAACTGTGATTTCTGAGGTCTAATCCTAGCCCAGAATCTATCCTTTTTTACGTTCTGACACAATGTATTAAGCCACTTTGCAAAAATCTTTCCCTTTATACAACCTACCTGCTTCGCTGAGATTGTTAGAAAAGCAGATTAGGGAACTGCAGATAAGAATGAAGTAAATGAGAAGTATTACCACTGTAATTTCAGAATATGAATAGAAAGTAGAAAAAGATCAGTGTACCAGAAGAGACAAAAATTATTTATTCCACCTTGTTAGGAGGAGGGAAAAATGGAAACTTAGGCTATAGGCAGTGCAAAGAAAATGCTCACCCCCATGCCTCTGCTTCACAGGAAAAATCTTTGAAAGGGCCAGGTTAAAAACAGCCACTATGCCATGAATTTGGGGTTAAATTACATTGACATAAATTGAAATCAGCACACTTACAGTGAAAAGATTATGCAGGAATACAGCCAAACAGAAATTGGATGGACATATATATAAAAGTACACATAATTTGAATGTCTGGTGTTGGCTAATACGTGAATAGTACTTCTCAGAACGTAGGGATCAATGGCAAATCCTGACTTCATGACAGTTTTTAGAAATCTGGTTTGCAGTTTGGTATACAGACAGTTCAGTTTGTCAAGTTTCATGTAATCTGACCAGCATGTTGAAATTCAACAAAGCAGCAGCAAAATCTCAGCATAAAGAAACTGAGAGTGAACAAATTAAATACTCATTTTACTCATGTACCTCCTTGTGTTGCAGACCAATTAGAAGTTAGGTTTGGCACTAATTTTAGGGGATTTGTCCCAGAAGGGTGGCAATCAAATGCAAATTTCTTGATTTTTGTTTTGCTTTTGCAAAACACGAATCATGTGACACAAATTAATCGCAAAGTAGCATTGCATAAGCTAACATATAATCGCTGAAAAGTAGCTCCATGACATATTTGTCACTGTGCTAAAGCACCTGTATGATGCTCTGATAAACTCGTTACAAAGCACTTGTTAAGACAGCCCTTACTTCTAAGGAATTTACAGCCTGGGAGACAGAGAGAGATAAGATAAGATGCACCTGGTAACCAAGAAGTGATGCTATTTACATTTTTCTTTTCTGTTTGCTTTCTTTTCCCAATGTTTCACCCCCTGTTTCATAATGAGGTGCTGGCTTGGTTGATGTGACACTTGCGAGCCTCTAGGAAGAATTTCACTGAAGAAGAGTAGTGGCTGGCACTGGGTTTGGGAAATCATATTTTAGGAGCTAGGCAGCAGAGAGGAAAATATAAAGACAGCGATGATTGGAGATGATTCTTAAGGCCCAGTCCCTGTCAAACATTGAACATTTTGACTCCTGTCAAAGAAAATAAGGAGGTGAGTATTCTTCAGAAAGGGATAGGAACTTCTGTGTTCTCAGAGGATGATTTTTTTTTTTTTTTTTTCTATTCAGATATTTAATGCATAGCCCGGTCTACCTCTCAACAGTGAAATCTTTTGATGAACAGCAAGTAACTGTCATCCACTGGAATAAGAACTCCAGCAGTGCTGTTGCTAAAGATTTCCATTTATCTTGATAGCCTCCAGACTAGATATGAGGCCTTGTTTAAGTTCCCAAATGTCAGCAGGTTTCTCAGGGTTATTGCTATGCTACTAGACTTGCTGAAGCTTTTCTAATCCTTTCCACTTCTCATTAGAGCATTGCTGTCACTTTTTCTCATCTTCTGCATTTGCCTGTTGCCTGATTTCCTTCAATATATTCCATCTGATCTGTCTTTGGTATTACCTCCCCTGTTTCCCATCCCTCACTTTTCCCCTTATCTCCTCCTGGTAGGATAATATCGTCAGGTGAAATCCACAGCCAAGTTTTCTTATTCCTTTTGCCAACCCCAACTCCCTTCTCTCAGTGAGCGTTTTGTATGGTTACACCTTGCAACATCAGCCAAGTGACACCTTGTCTTTTCCAATGTGTTCTTTGCCACTTGCAGAAGTTCTTAGTAGTCTCAACTTGATTATCTTTCTATTCTGCAATTAGTTTTGTTGGCCATACTGAAAAAAGCCAGGCTTACAACTCACTGGAAGTGTACCTCACCTGTACCTCTATGTTTTGATCACAAAAGGCTTGATTTTGTTATCTAAATCAATTTGGTTCCTGTTGTTCTCCCCCACTTTAAAACTATCTTTCCCAGTAAGGAATGAAAATAATATCTTTGGTTCTTCTGCCACTCCTGCTAACAGCCTACTTCGTAAGAAAGTGGAACAGGTTTGAATATATAGCACGGGCTACAATCTTACAATAAATTCTTAACAATTGTAATATGCAAATATACCGTGATAGTGAAGCAGATAAGACTCTGATACCCACCTCAGAAATACGTACTGTATAGTTCAAGTGTAGTCTGCACAGACTAAAAACAACATGCTTTTATGCTTGGTTACCATAGCACAGTAGGTGGCAATGGTTATGAATCAGGCTGAATGTTATCCACATGCAATATAGCTGTTTGAGTATAATATTTATGATAGTTTTGAAATGTCATAATATCTATAACCAGTCTAAAAACTCTTAAACATGCCCTCAAACATGATAAGCAGTAATTTATCGGAACAGAACAGGAACAGATAAGCACCTCAATTGACATAGTTAAAGCAAAAAAGAATTTGATTAATATAAAGCACCTGTACTCTTTAAATCATTTTAAAGATGGCATCTGTTTTCTTATGAGATTAAATCTATGTAATATCAGTATTTTACCTCTAGCCTTTGTGTCTAATAATCTCAAAAGCAGTATAAAAGAAGCGTACAAAGGAATGGATTTGAAAGAATAAATGGAAAGACAGCAGCACATATGTTTTCATAACAGCGTTTTCACTATTTATCTAAAGAGCTTTGGATGAATTTATCCACGGCTTTGAAAAAAAGCAGTAAGGATTAAACACTTGCTTGGGTGGTAAAACTCAAAAAAGATGTGAAAATAGAGTAAAGCAAGCGGCAACTTTTTGTCATCATCATCACACTTCCTACGTATCGTACAGAACATGGCAGAACACAAGGAACTCTTCTGGTTTCCACTGACAATAGCCAGATTTATTGTTCTTTTCTTCACCTGCTTAGTGTCCATGTGTAGCATGTTTGGAGAATTGATTTTGATGCTGACATTTTACATTGATTCTCTACAGTTTCTCTGTCATGTTCACAAACTTCAAAGCAAAATGCATCTTCCAAAATGAAGCACAAGAAAAAGCAACATTGCCCCTGATAAAGGATCTCCTGCAATTCCAGGGTCATGGAAATAAAAAGTTATCCTAGAAATTTTAACTGGAAGAATGAGTAGTATCATCATGTGCCCTGTTTGCTTTATTAGACTGTTCATGCAACTTTTGTACATCAACAATATAATTTCTATAAACCAAGAAGTTATGCAGATTTAGAGAAAAACATGAAAAGATTTTTTCTGTTGACAGACTGTTATGATACTCAGCATCAAGGAGCTAGCCACCTTAAAGCAAATTTAATTAAAGCATTTTGTTCAAAGGGAAATGAAGAGGGAATCAAGACCTCTAATACAGACATTAGGACAAGATCTTAATTGCACAGAGAGTTCATTATGGTTTCTTTCTGAATTACAAGAATGGGTAAATGACAAAGAGGACAAAGAGAGAAGCACACACATTGTGTACATGTAAGACTCAATAGAAGTCCTTTATTATGGCTTGAGCAATTTCCTCTTGTACGGCAGAACTGCTGGCCAGGGAAATATACTTGTGTTTGTCTGTTTGTCCTTGCATAATAGTAGGAGAAATGCAGTGGTGTTAAAGGAAACTGCAGAGTAATTAGTCTATGCCTTTCTTATAGCCACTTCAGTTTTTAATTAATTTATATATGCAAACAGCTGATTTAAAATTTTCTGTGAAAATAATCAAGAAAACTGCTTGATTCAGATGATTCAGACTGATGATTCAGCCAAACCACTCAGATTCAGAGCTCTTAGATGTTTCACTGCTTCTTTACAGACTTTGTCTACAGCAGAGACTCCTAACTCAGAGACCTGTGTTAAATATATCTAGAGCGAGGTATTGAAGATGCCTTTGTGTGAACATTTTTTCAAAGCAGAACAAGGTCCTTCACTCAAGCGGACCTCTACTATTACATGTAAAGATTAGATTTATTTTGCCTAACTTCATGTGTATGCAAAGTCGTTAGGCCAAGTCTAAACCAATCGTGCATGCCTCTCTGCAGTAAGAGGGCAGAAACAGGCACTTCCAGAAGATGATTCATCAGTTCTAAGATAGGTGTTAAGATCCATCCATTAAAAAGCCTCTGGAATTGCACATTTCTGTGTGGTGGCTGTAGATCGAATACGGACAGAACTCAATTTTAGACGGCTGACCTTCTGTGAAACACCATTCCAAATCAGGTACACAGAAGTCAGTAGTGCAGAAAAGAAAATGCTCTACAAATTTCCACTTTGGATTTAAGAAAAACTTTTGAAAAACATATGAGTAAAACAAATGATCTTGGAATTTTCTGGTGGGGGTAATGACTGATATCTGTGTTCATGGAGAGGAAATCTGGGTTCAACAGAACAGGCATTCTTTCGAGCCCTGGGCTCCACAGAGCTGTACAGTATGTGAGGTTGCAAATACATTAATAAACTCTAGTTGGGACCCAGTGCTGTACTTTCACCCACCGGATAAGGTTGTGAGTTGGAAGAGTATACGCAATACTGTCAATATAGGCTTTTTGCTTAATTCCGTTTCCTCCACTAGACTCTGTACTATATGCAGAGTCACTAATAGAGCATTTCCACCTGTCTGTCTCCAATGCATAGAATAGGAAAAAAAACCAAAAGAAACACAAGTGGGGGGAATCACCTCACTGGGAGCAGCTCTTCTTCTCTATATATTCTGCTAAATCTTGGGAATGGTGAAGGCATTTGAAGAATCATGGCAACTTCTCTATTATTTTTCTATGTTAAGAATCAAAAATAGATTCTGATTTTGAGACTATAATCCATTTAAAGGGAGTTGTCTCTTGATTTTGGTAGAAGCTGTATTGTAAACCTAACATCACTGAAATTTTTGATAATGTTAAGTTTAGCTAATATGGTATAGTTTCATTTTGGACAAATATTTTCCTACTTGATGTGCTGATTCCACAAGAACATATTCTATCCTGGTTTTACTCTTTTCCCCCTGCCATCAAGTCCAACATCAAAGAATTCCAACTTTATTGCAAATCAGTGATTTGAAATAAACAGAATCTCTCATTATAAAATGGGAGAAGATGAGAAACATTCTGTGGCATATGCCTATTGCCTTGATTTAACTTAAAAATTCATAGCCTACTGACAAACACTTCTTTGTCTGATGGTGTGGCTGTAAGTTGTTTAGTAAGTCGGCAAGTATATGCGTTTTTACAGATAAAGTTCGTTATCAACACTACTTGAGAGTGTAAAACTATGATAATGACATAGAAATACAAACCTTTGTTAATGATATACCTTCCCTGAAAATTATTCCCTGTATCCCAGTCTTAAAAATTCTGCAGCAGAGAGATCATACAATCTGACTATCATCAAACATTATCTGATGTCACTTTATACTTCAAATAGCTCAACTTGACACCCTGTTTGGCTTACCCTTTGCTAAGGTGGAGGTTTTACCCTGAAATGACCTCTTTGGCTTTGCAGTGAATTGTTTTAGTAAACAGATGGATCATTTGACTCAAAGAAAAACTTAAAATATTCATTTAGGTCTGCAAATCATTTCTCTGAATGAGAACAGTAAATTCTAAGTGCCTGAGGCTTCAAACCTATCAGGAGTTGGAATTCTGCATGAAATTGGTTTGTTAGTGTCTTGCCTTTATTTTAAGTGATTTATTCTTTGTAATCCATGAAGCTGCATACTAGAAAACCTTTAATTACTTATTTCATGGAAACATTTGAGGTCTTGTATTTATTTCACTTTATTGGCAGCTTTGGTGAGCAGTATGTGATTGTATTTAGTACAACTGTGTCACATATTTCATTAAAGGATTTGTTTTCCAATCTTACTTGTAATCAACTGAAAACATTACGTCATTGAAAGATATGAAAATTCCCTTAACTGTTATAATTAGGAACATAAGCATAATCAACTCGTGTTGTAGTCTGTAAACCACAAACTGAAGAGGTGTCAAAGGAGTAACTCATTCCCATTTTGTGGGTATGGACTATCATGTTTTGAATCTATGTTCATTTTTGGCAATAGAATAGAAAATAATCTTTTGCAAGCTGTGGCATGGTTATACTTGCAGACACAAATAGAACCTTTTAAATTAGTTGTACTATATAAAATCTTTAAAATACTGATGTTCGTGTCCTAGATAATACATTGTTTAGTATCAGTTGCATGATTTGTAGCATTTAAGACAGAAAAGACCACTTGATTAACAAGTATGATCTGATAAAAGTCATTTAAATTTCACCCATTTTGTACTGGGCTCCATGACACACTTGTATTTGCTTAAGGCTTCCAGAAAAGCACCTTATCTTAATTTGCAGCGATCAAGAAATGAAGATTCCACTTCTTCCCTTGACTCTTCAGTACTATGTTATTACAGGTTGTTTTTAGCAATAATGATGATGATAATAACAACAACAACAGTAATAATAATTTGTTTGTAAATGTTGGTTCCAGAATCTGGTATCTCATTTCAAAAGTAGAGATCTATCTCATATGTCTTACTAAACTTGTTAACAGTCTGGCATGCATGAACCCAAAAAGATATTTACCTGTTTCATTTTTTCCTGTGGGTACAAATACAGCGTTCCTAGTTTTCCCAGGATATGACAGAAATAAGTTTCACATTACTCGCGAAGCCGTGGCCTCAGGCCTCACGAGGTAGAATTGTTGTGCTCTTATTTGGACATGGCGGTGTTTCAGATGGCAAATGTTTGAAGGATGAGTGGACAGAACATAAGTATTTTGTTGATATTTTGTATATGGACCTGGATCCAACTTTAAGGTTATGGACCATTCTGTGATTCTGTGATTCTGTGAATTGCAGTCACACTTAGGGGACTGTCACCTGCGCGGCAACAGAGCATTGAAGAGACCAGGCCCGGCAGCGTTCATTTCTGCCTGTTGTTGTTTGTGTGTGTGTGACAGTGACACGCAGGGAAGATTGCAGTGCCACGGAAGGGGCTGCCATCCCTGGAACGGCTTAAGTTCACTCGTTACCAAGACGGTGTGTTTTTCAGAACTGAAACCTATGCTCCATGTAAAGCGTCATGGCAAGCATGGGAGCATTTGGGCGAGGATATTACAGGGTTGCTACACTTTAATTACTTTGTTAAAGTGCTGCAACAATCTACGTAATTTTGTGTACCAAGATTCTAGGAATAAGTCCTCTCCTCTCTGTAAGATGGGTTTTTCGCTGTATGCTTGCTTCAGTCTCTCCACTGTTGAAGTGAGAAATCAGTGTCAAATCAATAGGTAATCCTGAAACCAATGGGTAGTAACAGAATATGCTATTTCTTCAAGATGTCTTGTTTTAGCCACTGGGCACAGTACTAACCTCTTTAGTAAGAAATGTTTACATATGACTGGGACTAACATTACCTGTAATACATTGTTTAATAGAGAAGAGTCGAGATAAGAGACAATTCAAGAATGTTTCTTTGGTAGACTGCATTGTGCAATGTCTTCCAGAAAAGCAATAAAGCAAATTTCACAAAGGCTGGGCATCACATTATTTCACTGATAGGAACCCTGGTCACTGATAAAACTGTTTCCAGTAGTTAATATGTTAAGTTTAAAACCTAAACTCAAACAAACAAAATAAAAACAAGTGCAGTCCTCATCAAAGCAAAGTAGATTTCAAAGAAGACTGCATTATCGTATTTAAAATTTGCCTCCATTGTTGTCTTCACTGTGTCTTAAATGACATAGATAATCAGAGATATGGCAAATCGTTAAAATGTTGGGGAATAAAACAGATGGACTCCAGCTTTTCATACATATCTGAAGAGCGGCAGGCATGCCTCCCACACCTGCTCTCAGGCAGCGGGTTGTCACCTCAAGCTACTGCCAGCTTAGGACGTGGCAGATCCAAGAACCTAAAATCCTCTAAGGATTAGCCTAAATCTACACAACAGTGTTGAGTGCTAATGTTTGCCTTTAATGTGTTTATTACCACATCTACATGCATTCATCATTTGGAACCAATGCCACTGTGTCACACAGAAGCAGAATGTTTTTGCCATCTGAAACAAGGTTGTGCCAAAACAATAGTATGTCACCTATTGTATAACAGTTTGTCTCGTGAAAGCATTTTAGACTAGTCAGACCCGTATTTCTGTTGCACTAGAACTGCCCGGTTTTCGATTGCAAAACATATTGTGTGCTCAAGCATGGAGAAGACAGGCCGGTTTTGAACAAAAGCAGCTCTCCAGAGAAATGCATGTCCAAACTGTAATCAAGAAAATCCTTCATGTCTCCTGTTAATTGGTGATTTGCCCTGCATATCTGATGGAAAGATTTATGGCTTCAAGCAAAAATCTCTTTCAAGAGATTCTTAATAAAGGTTTAAGGGTGAGATTTTGAAGAATACCAAGGGGAGTTCTTTCAGCAGCAGTTGAACATCCTCCTCTGCAAAGCCCTTTTGAAAATCTCACTCATGTTTCCAAGATGCCAAACGCAGGCCAGGTTTATATTTTTTACTCTGTGCTCAGAGAGAACTGAAGGACAAAACCAAGAACATCCTAGACCTTATTTTTATCAGTACCCTTATCTAATTAAGGCAATTTTAACCAAGCCACTATGAAATATATACTTCAAATTATATGGCTCTTTAAAAAACATTACTTGATTTACCTTGCTGCATAGAAGATGGTGTGTTTGACATTTATTTATATAAAGTATTAATTAAATCTTTCAAAATGGGTAGTGTCTCACTAAGCTTTCTGTAAGACAGTAGCAAGTCAGAAAGGAAGAAACTTAAGTTGATTTTCAATATTTCCAACTTTCCATGAACTCGTGCCAGAGAAGTATTGCAGCAGGATTCTCCAGTACATGTATACTTAACTGTCTAAATTGTCATTCACATTTTCTTAAAAGCTATTAAAAATATTGACCAAGAGTATCATGCAAGTCCTAGGGCATATATTCAGTTCCTTGCTTGAACAGTGGCTTCAGTCTATGGGGCCAGATGGGCTCCACCCAGGAGTGCTGAGGGAACTGGCAGAGGAGCTGGCCAGGCTACTCTCCATCATCTACCAGCAGTCCTGGCTAGCAGGGGAGATCCCAGATGACTGGAGGTTCACCAGTGTAACACCCGTTTACAAGAAGGGCCGGAAGGAGGATCCTGGGAACTACAGGTCTGTCAGCCTGACCTTGGTGCCAGGGAAGATTATGGAGCGATTCATGCTGAGTGCGCTGACCGGGCATGTGAAGGACAACCAGGGGATCAGGCCCATCCAGCATGGGTTCATGAAAGGCAGGTCCTGCTTGACCAACCTGATCTCCTTCTGTGACCAGGTGACCCGCCTAGTGGATGAAGGAATGTCTGTGGACGTCATCTACCTGGACTTTAGTCAGGCCTTTGACACTGTTCCCCATGGCATCCTCCTGGAGAAACTAGCTGCCCGTGGTTTGGATGGATGTACTCTTCACTGGATAAAGAAGTGGCTGAATGGCCGAGCGCAGAGAGTGGTGGTTAATGGAGTTAAATCCAGGTGGCGGCTGGTCATGAGTGGTGTTCCCCAGGGCTCAGTTTTGGGTCCGGTCTTGTTTAACATCTTTATCAATGATCTGGATGAGGGGATTGAGTGCTCCCTCACCAAGTTTGCAGGTGACACCAAGCTGGGTGGGAGTGTCAGTTTGCTTGAGAGTAGGAAGGCTCCGCAGAGGGATCTGGACAGACTGGATCGATGGGCCAAGGCCAAATTGATGAGGTTCAATAAGACTAAGTGCTGACTCCTGCACTTGGGTCACAATAACCCCATGCAACGCTACAGGCTTGGGGAGGAGTGACTGGAAAGCTGCCCAGAGGAAAAGGACCTTGGGGTGCTGGTTGACAGCTGGCTGAACATGAGCCAGCAGTGTGCTCAGGTGGCGAAGGCGGCCAACAGCATCCTGACTTGTATCAGGAATAGTGTGGCCAGCAGAAACAGGGAGGTGATCGTGCCCCAGTACTCGGCACTGGTGAGGCCGCACCTGGAGTACTGTGTTCAGTTTTGGGCCCCTCACTACAAGAAAGACATTGAGTTGCTGGAGCGTGTCCAGAGAAGGGCAGCGAGGCTGGTGAGAGATTTGAGAACAAGTCTTATGAGGAGTGACTGAGGGAGCTGGGGCTGTTTAGTTTGGAGAAGAGGAGGCTGAGGGGGAACTTATTGCTCGCTGCAAGTACCTGGTAGGAGGTTGTAGTAAGGCTAGTGTTGGTCTCTTCTCCCAGATAATTAGCGATAGGACAAGAGGCAATGGCCTCAAGTTGCATCAGGGGAGGTTTAGATTGGATATTAGGAAAAAATTATTTCTGAAAGAGCAGTCAGACATTGGAATAGGCTGCCCAGGGAGGTGGTTGAGTCCCCATCCCTGGAGGAGTTCAATAAACATGTAGATGTGGCATTTTGGGATATGGTTTAGTAGGCATGGTGTTGTTGGGTTGACGGTTGGGCTTGATGATCTTAGAGGTCGTTTCCAACCTATGATTCTGTGATTCAGTTTACAGTCATTGTCTTGTGTTGGCTGGGTAAAACGTAAGCCAAGACCTTTGAAATTCCATTTGAAATACTGAAATCTAACATGACCATTCAGATAAGGTTTTCACAGTCTTGATGTGGTAATGCAGAATTACCTTCTTGAAGTTAAATGGACATCACTTGATGCTCTTAATAGTTTCTTCCTTCAACCCTGGAATTTTTCATAGAATTTGAGAGTTTAACAAATATTCTTTCTTGAGAAATCTTGAAAGGTCTTGACATCTTTGTAAAAAGTTTATATCAAATTTGGTATTGTTTAAGATCAATTTGTCTGTTTTTACTTAAAAGCCTCTTACAGAGTCTCACCAACCTAGGGTACTGGTAGAACATCATAGTGGTTTGAGCCCTCAGTCTTTAAACCATTTTTATACCTCTTTAAATCATCTAAAATGGAAAGCGAACGTGCTTTTACCAACTTAATACCAGCAGAGGGCATCACAGCATAGTTCACTAAAAACAGTTTTACTTTTTGGAAACAATCCAGGTAAGAACAGACAAAATACATTGGAGGTTTGGTAACTACTTTACTGAAAGACAAGTCAACTCTTTAATGATCATATTGAACTGACTGAGAGGTTTTCCCCATTATAATCATAAAAATCAGGTTCTTAAAACCTCATTTGCTTCTTTAAATCAAAATGCAGATGTTGCAACACAAGTAGTATTGCATACCAAAATGTGTTGCAAAAAGTAAGCATGTGTGTTTTCGTAAAAGTTGGAAAGCAAATTTAAACTCCACAACTAAAAATAAAGTTCTTCATAAAGAGAACCAACTGAATATGTTTAAATGAAATCTCTCCAACTTTTACTCAGGGGAATTGTTTCCCCTACCAGTTAAGAGGTCCCTTGGTAGTGCCACATTTTCACAGCAATACACAAAGTTTCAATATTGCAAACCATCTCAATGCCAAGGCAATCTCCCCTGGCCTGAGGCTGATATCTCTGTGTGAGACCATCAATTTTGAACACAAAAAAAGTGATAGTTTCCCAGCTCCATCCCTCGGAAGCAACATTTTAAAATGTCAATTAGAGCTAAAACAAACAAATAAAAAACCAAACAAAAATAATGCAAAGCAATTGAGGATACTTTTCTGTGTATGTAGGTATAGGTTTAGAATTAGGTTTTTGGCACGTAACGTTTGGGTCTTGCTGTTGCTCTTCTACTTAACCACCGAAGACATACAACTACAAGGATCATATATGGAAGGAGTAGGTCCCAAGTAATATCCTCCCCTGCTGTGGTCTGTAAGAAGTGTGACTGAGACTTTCTTTGATCTGAGTATTTATTTAGTCTGATATTACTATTTTAACTACCATTCTGGTGCTGTCCCCTTCCAGCATTAAGACTTAAAGAACAATTTTTCTGTTCTTGGTGCATTCTTTGAGGTTAGGTATGAGTCCATGCAGCTCTGACTGTGCTCTCCAGCCATAAGTAGAAAGTTTATCCAGCAGTATAGTTGAGGGTAAATGCAGACAAATTGTGTCTACTTGGTAACAACTTGGGAAATAGAAAACTTGCCAATTTCTACAAAATGATGAGTTTTTCACTTTTTATTTGAAAGCAGATTGCTGCATTTTTTAGGCCTCCTCTAGTGCTCAGTGGGTAATTTACTCTTGCATCTTTCTGTTAAGAGGTGAGAGGAGAGGAAACTGGAAGTTGTGTACTTGTGTGAGCCTCACTTAAGGTCATGCTTTCTGCTTGGGAAAATGTCATTACAATCTAACAGAAGTGATCCTCTGACCTGCTGGAGGCAGTCAGCATTCCACAACCTTTCACAAACATACTATTTTTTAAATGTTCTTCTTTTATGCCAGCACCGTTTTTTGTGAGGAGCAGCTGCTGGCTTTAAATTAAATGGCAAAATCTCCGGGAAGAAGAGGAGGAACACGCTGACGGCATGTCTACACAGCCAGGAGCAGATACTTCAGTGCCTGCTCCTCGCACACTGCAAGCCAGGCACACGGAGCCAGCTGCAGTGCCGCAGCCATACAGCCATGTTATTACAGTAATGAGCCTGAGCTAATAAGGCCTGTTGAGACACAACCTGTGTTAGCTCAGGCTTGGCACTGTGATAGCATATTTACTCAGCTTCTGGGTTGGAACTGGCTCGTGTCAGGCCGTCTCAGAGAGTGGGAGGAATAGTTGTGTTCCTGGATGCTCCTAACTATGTAGATGTACCCTGACAGATTTGTCCTTTGGGAGATTTTAAGGAGAACGCATGCAAGACCAGTTTTCTTTCTAATGAAATATTTAGCTAGGGCCCAAGGCCTTCCCTCTAGTTTGTTTTGGGGGGTTTTTTTATAGTTTTTTTTTATTCTGAAGGCAGCTTGACCTTCTGTGAGAAAGGAGATGTATGCAGCATGGGAGGCTGGTACTGCTGTTTCCTGCACAAAGCTGTAAGGAACGATGTTAAAATAAAACAGCCTGCCATATGAATGGGTAGACAAGACTCATTGACAGGATCCTCTCCCTCAGCAGCAATCCTTACTTGCCCTGCAGATTTTGTACTTTATCAGTGTCTACTACCGGACTGCACAATATACATCAGCTGGGCACTTCTCACCAGAATCCATTAGTACCTAGACCCGCAGTTTGGGGGGGGGGGGGGGGGGAAAA
>Ga0065711_1002449_pt1 | contig 36111 bp, 42 predicted proteins | sample Hoacrofraction12_FD_59098 | JGI IMG/M metagenome (GOLD analysis project Ga0065711, IMG submission 59098) | Hoatzin crop microbial communities from Cojedes, Venezuela - Epithelial fraction 12 v2 (version 2) | ecosystem: Host-associated > Birds > Digestive system > Esophagus > Crop | place...
ATTGTGGTCTTAACACTACTAATCTTATTAGAAATACCAGATGCAAGTTTACCAAGCATCTCTTTACCAAAGCTCAAGAACTTACCCGGCAAACTTTTAATACCACCGATAATCTTCTTACCGAGTGATCCAATAAGAGTTACAACGTTACCAATAAGAGAACCTATACCATTAATAAGTCCCTGTATTAAGTTTGTACCAATACTGGCGAACACCGTTGATGGTGAGTGGATTCCAAAGAAGTTACATATCCAATTCCAAATAGCCTCGCCGACGCTTTTAATAGCTTCAATTGCAGCTTGGATCATACCAACAATACCATTAATAAATCCTTGTATTAAATATCCACCGATTTCCGCAAATACTGTTGATGGTGAGTGAATTCCGAAGAAATTACATATGAATTCAAGCAAAGCTAATAATAAATCGCCTATTGCTGTTCTCAATCTTTCAGCTGCGGTCGGATCACCCAATAACAATGCTACACCGTCTATAATAACGATGAATAAGTCAAATAACACAGTAAGAATATCATCAACTATAGAGATGAGATAATCTAGCCCCTTTAATATTAAATTACCAAGAAATATCAAGAACTCAGGAACAACATTCTCGTCTAATGCCTGTAAAGCCATAATGACTAAACCGACTAACGATAATATAAATCCCGGCAAACCACCAATAAGAACCGAAATTATACCTAACAACATAAGACCAAAGGCTTCGCCAATCTTAACCAATAATTCGGAATCTTCTATTGCTTGAACGGTTTCTGCAAATATCTTAAAAGCATATACCAATGCTAACACACCGATGCCAAGGGCGGCTATTCCCAACCCAAGCATTTGTACCGCGCCACCTATAAGCATTAATGTCACTTCAAGATGTAGCATCTGAATTAATTTTAAAACACCAACCACGACAAGGAGTATTGCCGCCATAGCACCAATACCTATTAATAATTTTGTAAGATCTATGGTGGATAAAGCAATAACACTTCCCACTAATACAGCAATGGCACTTGCAATTGTGAATATTGCAGTAGCTACTAGTTTGAGTTTACCAGAATCAACCTCTGTCAATTTTAATATTCCATAAAACAATACTCCAACAGCAGCCGCTATTAAAAGAATGGTGGCAGCGAACATTAATCCACCATCGTCCAACGTATTCATAGCAAGAGCTAAAAGAACCAAACCATCAACAAGCATTTTAATAGCCACGCCTATAGCTAATAGTGTTGACGCTAAACCTTGAATCTTTTTTTCGTCCGTGTCATTCATAAACGCGAATATCGTAATTATGATAAGAAGGAATACACCTAAAATACCAATTATAACACCAAAAGCCGCAACTAGAGACGACGCAATACCCAGTTTGTTAAAAATAGCAAAAGCAATTCCTAATTTTATAATAGCGTCTACAATAAGTACGATGGCCCCAGCCAAAGCTAAAAGTACCGCGGCCAAACCTTCTATTTCAACATCCGTACTAGATATTTTTGCTACGCACTCCATCAATGCCCCCATGGCCAAGGTAAATATTGAAATAAAAAATACAATGTATCCTACGGTCTGGTTTATATCTTCAGCCTCATTTACCATATACATAACTACGGCAATAGCTGCGGTTAAAGCAACCATCATGGCCGCTATCCCCTTAAAAACGTTCCCTAAGGCGCTTAATTTTTCTGCTGCCACCAGATAGTCACCAACGCCTTTAATAAGATCGAACAATGCAGCGACGAACCCGGTCATAGCTGCTGTAGCGGCAAGTAGAGCATCGTCTGGCATTGATCCTAATATAAATAATGCGGCCGCTATCATTAATATAGACTTAGCTAAAGATGCAAACATGTCAGTTTTTATTTGTTTTTGAGTCAGTTTAAGTTGATCGGTAAGAGATTTTAAAAAATCAATGAATGGTTTTAAAATCGACCCTTTTAAAAACGAATCTTTGAGTTTTTTAATTATTCCTACTATTAAACCAATTGCTCCAACAACAATCGCCGCTTTACCAGCAATAGCAGCACCATCTATTTCAAAACCATCCTTAAAACCTTTCATACTTTCGCCAAACTGTTCAACCGCCTTTTTCAAGGAATTCCAAATATTTTCCAACAAAGGTTTTAATAACGCAAATAATGACTGTAAAGCCTTAACAAACTTGTCAAATTTGTCTTTAACCTTATCAAAAATATCAATAACGGGTTGAAGTTTATCTTTTACTTTATCGCCCAATGCATCAATGGGGCTAGTGTCAATATTGGAAGCTGAGCTAAACGCGTCCCCGATTCCATCTATTGCTGCTTTAATTCTATCTCTTATGGTTTCGAATATACTAATAACCGCTTGACCAACCGTGGAATTAACTATGGAATCTACTACTTTCTTAATAATGCCAAACGTTTTAATGAAAATATCACCGATAGCATCTAACGCTATATTAATAACTTCTCTAACTTTCTCAAAAACGCTGGCGAGTGCTCTTGCCGAAGAACCAAGTCGATCATGTTCCTCTTCCGTCTCATTTAACTTAGTAATATAAGGGAAGAGATAACTCATTAAAACAACAATTCTTTCCCCAATATCAACCAATAACCCCCCAATAGGTTTAAGTACTATAGCTATTGCTTTAATGACTTTAATCCCTATCGAGATTGCTGAAAATATCCCTTTCCAAATTCTGGTAAACACATCCCCAGTCGTTCGAGTTGAATATTCGATCATAGTAAGGTAACTCGAAATTGCTCTAGAAAACGTTAAAGCGTCTTTTTGTAATGCGGCTGAAAATACTTCTTCGAACGCGGTTTTAATCGGTTTTAAAACATTACCGATAATTCGAAGTAATTGTGAAAAATATCCGTAAATAGTACCTAAAGTTTGTTTAATGGAATTTAAGTCTAAACTTTTACCAAAAGTCACCAAAGCGTCTGATAGTTTTATTACCCACGCAATTATTGGTTTAAATATCGTTTCTATATCCAAACCACCAACGAACGCGTTTAATGCGTCTGATGCCATCGTAACATCTTTAACAAAAATATCAGCCAACTTTTGGGTTTGTTTTCTAACTTCATTAACCTTTACTCTGATGGTGTTAAAAAGATTTACTAAAGTTCCATTTTGAACCACAAGCGGTGATATAAAGTCGGCACCGATTCTTGATAGGGCCGCTTTGATGTTTGAGAATGCACCGGTAAATGTTTCATTAGCTTTTTTAGCATGTTCACCAAACGCGTCATCCATTGCTGCGGAGAACAATTCAAAACTTATTAGCCCTTCGGATACGGCTTCTCTAATTGCTCCCTCGCTAAAACCCGAGAAATCATCGATCGATTCGGCTATCGCAATAATGTCTTGCTGAACCGAACTACTAGCTTCTTTCGAGCCGCTCATAACTTCTTCGCAGTAAGTTGACAGTGTTGCAGCAGCGTTCAAACCTCTAGACGAAAGCTGAAGTAATTGTTCTCCCATCAATCGACCATTACCGGCAACTGTTGTAAAAATTTGCGAAATATTTTCATACTCACTATTAGTCATCGCCGCAACACCGGTAATAGCTTTTAATGGCGAAACAAGCTGCTCTGCGGTCATACCAGTAGCCGTAAAAGATGCGGCAGCTTTAGCGGCTTCATCATAGGCATATGCGGTTCCATCAACGGAATCCATAGCCTTATCCATTACTTCTTGAACTTTTTCTTCCTCACCGAGCAGACCTTGTAACATAAAGTGAGCATTTTCAATATTCATTGCTCTGGTTATACCACCACTTATGATCTGATTCTTAATTTTATCCATGGCTTTAATAACTTTATTGGCCATATCCAAAAAAGAATTAGTTACACGATTAATAACCGACATTGAAACTATACCCCAAGTAGAAAATCTAGAGGCCAATCTATCCAAATTAGAAGCTATTGAATCAGTGTTAAAATTATTTACTCCTCTTTGTAATGCACTAATAGACTTCGTATTCTTAGAGAAATTAAATGAATTCTTTAATTTTGATAATGTTTTTAACGTCGCTTTAGCGTTCTTCTCAAAATTAGAATTATCAAGCTTAATTGCAACTATTTCATTATCTATAACATTACTCACTTGTTTGTTACCTCCTTCCACGCGTCGTATGCTATTTTTTCAAATATCGGTCTCATTGCAGGATTAATATAATCAATCCCTCGCACATATCCACCCTCGTTTGTTCCATGGCCATACTGTAAAAGAATTGCCACATTAATTCCATTTTGAATGTTATCGTTAAAAAAGGAAATTGTAGCGGAATTTACATCTCTGTCAATCTTGTAAGACCAAGACATAGACGTTAAACCCGTGTCTTTTGGGGTCATTAACATTAACGCCGCGCAACCCGCCTCACCGTATTTATCGAGTTTACTCTTTTTAACAATACCTTTAACTCTTTCAAGAAAGTTTATTGAATTTTTAAAATTTCCCTTTTGTTCTATAACGATCATTATCAACCTAGCCTTTCGAATTAAGTTTAGCTCTCCTAGCTTTATTAAGCGCTTGATTTCGACTCATAATCTGATTCTTACTCATTTTCTTAGGAGGCTGAGATTTTATGTTACAAACTCGAATTAATGTCAAAAGCTTATTTAAATGCCACTTCTGACACTCAAAAGGTATCTGAAGTGCAATCATCCAATAATAGATTAACTCGGCGGTAACAACCTTTTCTCCACCTCCGCGTTTTCCTTGGTCATGAAAAGTAGTTGCTGTCATTGGGTGGTTTATGTAATCGTTAATCTTTATGATATCATCACTAGTTAGACATCGATATACCGAATCGTCGATATTTGGAGTCATGGTCATACATTTAATATAATCCAATAGCTCTTCACCACTTTTTTCACTATTAAGAAAAGGTTTCATATACTTACTTTCCCATTTATTTAAAGATATAAGCGAATGTTCTAAAACCAATTTTTGGGGTCTTACTCTAATGAATTGTTCCGAGCTTTCATCCCACATCTCTGTTTCGGAAATATCAATTTCTAACATTTAAACCACCTCTAATAAAACTCTAAGTATTCAATTTTAAAATTACTTACTTTATTTTTTACAAAATCATAATCATACTTAATTTTTCCAGTCTCTTCACTAGACATTGTTATTGTCGCTTTCGATTTACCCGGTAAAAAATCAATGTATGTTTGACAATTATACAAATTTCTATCAAAACCATTAACTGATAGATAATCACGGCCTATGTCTTTAAATTTGTTGTTAAACGTGTCAAAATTTCCCATCATGCCCATCATTATTGCCGTTTGCTCTACCGTCGGTGTATCATTGGTATTAACCGTTAGAATATCTTGAAACTCGACGTCGTCGTCCCACTTCGCTTTTGTTTGATGAAATGACCCATCTTTTGATGTCCAAGCGCTCTTAAGGGCTTGGACCAGCTTTATTCCGGCAAAAGGATCATAACCATTGCTGCCATAACTAGACCCCCTTAAAAGAGAGGGGTCATCAATTCTTTTGTCCCTTTGTGTATTATAAAAAGCGAGCGTGTTGTTGGGTCCATAAATTATATCATTTACTCGTGTTTTGATAGGATTACCAGTCCCCAATACTCTATGTGGGTCTTTATTGTATCTAGCTCTTCCTTCGGCGGTATAAGATCCATCCTTATTCTGATAACGCCTTACACCCCATTTCATTCCTAAAATACCGTAATGGTATAGTTCGTTGTTTTTTTTTTTCATTCAATTAAACACCTCTCAAAAAAAAACTAATAAGTTACTCTTTCTTAGTGACTAAATTTTTGTATTCTTCTTTCTTCATTTCTTCATCGAGTTTTGACTGAATATCAGCTGGGAAAAGCTGAGTGATAAATTTAGCCATTGCATCATCACTCTGTACGAGTTCCATAAACAATTTGTTATATGCTTCTGTTTCAGAAAAAGCTTTTGAAATATCTTCCGATTTTCTAAATCTCTTTCCATCGTCACTCTTTTCACCATAAGACTTCAATATTATGTCTTTAAATATCTTAGCGGCCTTTGTGTATTCTTTTGCATTAACAATCTTCTGTAAATTATTAACCAATCCGCCCTCTTTTGTAAGTTCCATCTCAACCATTTCACTCTGTGTAAGATTGAAATAAAAATCTTCGGTTCTCTCTTCACCATTGTAATCTGTATATGTAATAGTTTTTTTTAACATAGTAAACCTCCTAAAAAATATAAAAAGGAGGGAATGCATTTTTCGCACCCCCTCCATAAACCTTAAAATATCAATAAAAAATTAACCGACTGTTGAATCTTCTGTAGTAGAATCTGTAGATTCGCTATTTGACGTAAACAAACTTGCAACTTCATCAGGTAATGGTAATCTTGCCTCCGCGTCGTCTGTTCCATATAAAATATCTTCCAAAGCAGCAAGCTGAGTAGCATCAACCTTTGTACTGTCTATAGTAATAAGTGAAGTTGGCTTATAACCTGTAACGCTAACAGGATTTGTAGTCAATTCCCAAGAGAAGGTAATTGCTTCCGGCGAATCATTAATGGTTGCATAAGCTCTTTCGGATGGTGACGCAATAGCTCCATATATTAAGTGAAGCTTGTAGCCGTGGTCGGCCTGCTCTGTATCGTTACCGAGCTGAGTTCTGTAACTCAAACCAAAAGTCTTTCTAACCTGCTGTCCGATTCTTACACCCGTAGCGAGGTCTGCGGATCCATCACACTCTGCAAATTCATCAGGATATGTATAAGCCTCAAGAGTCGCTCCAAATTCCTCATTAGACATAAGATTCAAATACTTAATATTATCTGCGTATAAAGCTGTACTTTCTGCTCCCGACGGACTCTCTGTAACAGCAGTCACACCATTCCAAGCATAACCCTGTGGATAGATTCCATCTTTAACCGGATAAAGCACCGCTCTATCAACACCGGTTTCATATAAACGTTCACCGGTTTTATCCCATTCAAGTTTACTCATTTTATGTTCCTCCTTTTAAATATAAATAGAAAAGACATCATGATTTAAATTGTCAGACTTAAAACATCGATCATGTCGACATAATGGTAGTTGAGACAATTTCATCACGACGTCGCTACAAGGGTTTTTATCAATTAAAGTTATTGTATAAGACAATTTCTGATTATACACCGAATTATCCGACACAACATTTTTTATAGGATTTCTTTCATATACTATACATGGATACTGAATTTTTAGAGATTCTGGGGGTTGAAAGTATACGTTCTTATTTCCCAAAACATCTTCTAACAAAGTTTGTAACTTTAATCTATTCTCCTCCATTATAGATACCTCCTATGGACATGATTAATCGTGGATACTGAACATCAACGCTCTTTACCTTCCATTTACTATCCATAAACGTTACGTATCGTATAGCATGAAAATTTTCATAAGCAAATGGATCGGCAACAATGCTAATCTGATTTGAAATATCAATATTGTCATTAACATTGGAACTATTGATCAAGGATCTATAGTTCTTTAAAATATCACCATAATACTGACGTTCAATAATCTGTTCTTCCCATATGCCGGGAGATGTTTCAGTGGTTATACAATACCCAATAATACCGAACCATTTACCCATTTTGAATTCCTCCTAATAATTAACCATCGGCTTCATCTGAATCACTTGATGAATCACTTGGAATTTCAACAGCGATAGCAGAATATGGTCTAATTAATGCTCCAGAGCATCTGGTTTCGATAAGGTATTTCTGCTGGTTATAGTCGATGTCAAAATCATCAAACATTCCAATAGCTCCACCTCTATCAGCACCGACATTATAGTCTGTAAGATTTACTATAACGCCAACAAGTTCTCCGCCATTCTTTCCAGTCTGACCTTCCATAACTTCTACAGTAATGATATCGGAAACTCTAAGTTTTGTAGCTAACTTGTCGACTGAATCGTAAAGGTCTCTACCCATTGAATCTGTTAATAAGAGACAATCTGTCAGGAAGTCTTCCGTGGTATAAAGAACTGGATTACCAGAACCTTTGTATTCTTTACGAGCTTTAATGATAGACTTAATTGCATTCTTTGTAGTTTCATCATCACTAGATCCTTTTTCAACACTTACGTGAATAGTATAAAGATCGTCATCCATCGCAATAGGTCTGATATGGTCTTCACTAATCTTATCTTCAGCGGCTGTAGATCTACCATCTCCAATAAGAATAGCTCTTGCTATTTCCTCATCGAGCATTATTCTCATCTCTGACTTAATCCATGTGACAACATCGAAATCTGTAATATCAAGAACGTCGTCTCTATCGAGCTTCTGTTTCTTAACAACTGACTGCGGATCCGTAGTTCTCTTAAGTAATGTGATTACCTCATCAATCTTCTTATTACCCTTTGTGTAACCCTTTGCTCTAGCCTCGTCTTTTGTAATATCAGCATAAACAGATTTTACTCTACTAAACGGACTTCTTCTTACACCATTCATAACAGTTGCAACCCAATCCATTTTTCTAGATATAAATCCCGGATCAGTAATAGTTTTTGCATCTGGAAATAAATAATCAATATTTTCAATACCATATTCATCGGCATGTGCTAAAAAACTTTCTTTAACTGACCCATACCTCTTCGCGTCTCCCAAAATCGTACTCATTTCTGAGTGTGTGAGTGTATCCTCTTCGTATTCATTATCAAATATATTATGCTTCACTGTAGTATCCTCCATTTCTTCATCATCGTCTATTGGTTCTCCGTTTTTAAAACGTTCTACCAAAGTATTAACTATCATATGAACCGCTTCTTTCTGAGCATCATCCATACCGTCATAAATTTTTTCTAGATCAAATTCTTCAACCTCATCTTCTTTTTTATTTTTTTTATCAACCATGTTTTCTAATTCCTTTAAATCTTTTTTATTTTCGGATGTCTTATTTTTTTCACCATCGTCGGCATGATACAATGAAATATCTTCGCCCGTGTAAATTATCGCATCCTCATCATTATAATCACCATGCATCATGATGGAATCAATATATGCTCCGGGATTAGCTCCAGCTAAAACAAGACTTACTTCGCGAATGTTTCCATGTAAAACATTTCCGCCACTCTGTTTTAATTTATTGGCATATATAGACAAAGATGTAACATCTCCATGCTGAACCAACATTTTGGCGCTATTACCGGAGTCAGTATCATTAAATACACCATACCCATAGACACCATTATCTCTATTTTCAAGAGTAACTTTTCCTAATACATTATTAGGATCATTGTGCTGGTGGTTCCAAACCAACGGTACCGTTTTACCATCATCATCTTTAAATGCATTATGTATTATGGTTCGACCGTCCGAACAACGCAAGTCATTCTTAGTGACCCAACCACTAAAATCATACTTCACCTTCATCATCCTTTCTTTGTTCTTTTTCCATTTTGATTTCGTCCTCTGAAGCGGTAGTTGGTATGTTTCCAGCACTTTCTGTAGAAGGACGATTTAGATTTTTATTTCTTAATTCGTCGGCTTCAGCAGCATTTACTGGTTTCTTACCAATAACCTGTCTAATTTCGTTCGAAGACATAATCTCATTTCTAGTCATCTTATCAGCAATTTCAGCCAACTCGGAAACGGGTACTAATTTAAATGGATCTCTAAATGCTATAATCGACTGTTTCTGTGATATAGCCGTTTTTGATAAAAACTTTCTTTTCATTTCATCAACAATTGCTGAAACAATAGGCTCGATTGTTCTATTAAAATAATTGAGCATAACTGCCTCGCTAGCGGTACCGTTCATTATTTCTTGGGTGATTCCTAATTGGCTATAAAGCATGTCTGTTAAATACTCTATTTGTGTCATAAGAGTATTTTCAACAGATCGATTTAACTGTACAATTTTCTCAGTACCATCAGTATAGGCAATTCCGTACTTGGAATTTACTAGCTGATCTTCGATGTCTTTTCTTCGATTTTCAGCCTGCTGTCTTCTAGCCTCACTTTTAATAACATATGGTAACTGAATTATCATGTCTAATTTTCCAGAACCCGTTTGTTCGTCGATAACATCAAGTAAATTCAATTTACGAATTAATCTTTTACCTACAGAGTTCGCTTCGTTCATTACGGAATACCATGGGTTTTCCACAATAGCAACCGAATCCTTTGGTAATATCACATTTTCGCGACTACCTGACAATTCATTGTAAACCGAAATTTTTACATGTTGTGGATACCACTCTAAAATTTTTCCGGTTCGCATTGATAAAATATCATACGAATTTGTTTTTCTTGGATCCACTGACGTATCAACGGGAACAATCGCTACAACGCCCTCATCAAGCATACTCATTACAATATCTTGTAAAAAGGAACGTCCAGACTGATCTATGTTTGCCGAGTTATTTAAACAATTATTCAACCCGGAATCGATAGCGTTTAAAAATTGTTCATTTTCATCAGTCCTAGCGTGCATGATTGTTATTGACGCTGCATCTATAGACATCCTATTGATTATTGATGTAATTATGGTTTTTTCTCCACCATAACTAAAATATCTTCGATTCGGCCTATATGAAGATGTGCTATACTCTGTATAGAAAAAATCATCTTCTTCCTCTTTTGGAGGTTCTTTATTAAAAAACACATTCCAAGAATGTTTTAACCTTGAACTAAAATTGCTTTTTTTCATTTGTATGTCTCTTTCTATATTTTATTTTGACTTAATAAGATTAACTACTAATATCAGTTTCATATATATCCCCAGTTTTTGTATTATATAACATACATGCTTCAAATCTAAAATTATCATTCTCATCTACAAACGGTACCGACACATAAACCACTTCTTGCGGTTCATGTTTTGTAAAATAATTATCAAAATTGAGATTAACCATACGAGGTGTTAATTTTTTTCCAGTACTCTCCTCATAATCCTTAATCCATTCTCTCGCTATATTCGTCGCTTCTTTTTCAAATTTTTTAGAATATTTTGATGAATTTTGAAGAACATCTAAGTAAATATCTCGCTTTTTATCTGACATCTCCTTCGTTTTTTCGATTGTAAGCACCCTATCATTATTTGAAGTTTGGAGATAATCTCTGCTTCTGTGTTCATTAAAATCATCTTTAGCATCTATTGGTTCCACCATTAAAAGCCAACTACCATCTGACAATTTACCTTTTACATTATCTTTTGTTGAGACCGTGGATTTGAGATAGTTTCTTTGTAATTTTTTATCCTTTACCTTAGTTAGATATGGAGACATTAAAACACTCTTATTTTTTTTTTTTTTTTCGCTGCCAGCTGACTTAACTCCGTATCTAGCTCTTCCTGCGGCGGTATAAGATCCATCCTTATTCTGATAACGCCTTACACCCCATTTCATTCCTAAAATACCGTAATGGTATAGTTCGTTGTTGTTATATGACATCAAAAAATCTCCTTTCTAATAATCGTCCTCTTCTAAATCATCCACTCTAGATGAAACCTCGTTTAAAAGATCCATTACCTGATCGTATTCTGATTTAGCAAGATTCTTAGCCATATCGGAATCATCATCTTTTGAATCTTTTTTGTGTTTCGACCTAGTATATTCGACACTTTTATCAAAACCTTTTGGTAATGGTGTAACATATGCTGCAGCGTCCTCTACACCAGCATTATCTAATATTCGTCTTAAAGCAAACTGGATACCACCCTTCAGCATTGGTGTTGCTGCCTGTTTTGTAGCATCTTTCATGATACCAACCACGAAATTATCATTTTTTTGTTTTTGCTTAGTGGTAAGTTCTTTATATTTTTTCTCATTCTCTAATCGTCGAACTTCAGCTGCTAGTTCGTCGTCAGTCATTCGTTTATAACTCTTCTTGAATATTCTACCAGAGCCACTTTTTTTTGTTTTTGATACATCGCTATCGAAATATTGTTTATACTTTTTTTCATTCTCGAGGCGATTTAGGGCATTTCTGAGTTGTTCATCATCCATGTTCTTATAATCATTTCGTTTAAGTCTCTTCGGTTTGTTTTTTTCTTCCACATCATCTGAATCATCAACATCTCTTCGTAACTCACTCATTCCTCTTCGTAATCGACCTAGACGAGTTAGCGATCCGTCTTTATTCTGATAACGCCTTACACCCCATTTCATTCCTAAAATACCGAAATGGTATAGTTCGTTGTTGTTCATAATTATCATCCTTTTAATAAAATGTTATTCTTATAAATATCTATAATAATCAGCGCGTCTATATGCAAAATCATATATCAATTGAATCTCGCCAACGTATTTATTTTGTTCATCCTTTAAGTATATATGTACCTGTGCAATCTCTGGTGCGTGTCGAGGATCCAATTCGTATCCGTCAAACATAACGTCAATATTATTTGAACGGTATTTTTTGTTTATTTTTTCTTTCTTATAAACCTTATTGGCGGCCTTCATAATCTGTTTTTCGATCGTTTCAGGTTTTTTATCGAAAAGTTTATATATATTAGACACCATTTGTGGTGGTTCCGAATTCTTGCGTATTAAGCGAATTTCCGTTCCATTCTGTGTTGTCGGGGATGATATTAATTTTGGTTTTCCATCGAACGGGTCCTTTACCAATATTTCGTCTGATAGCCCATGTCTTCCATTACCTTTAGAATATCTTCTTCTTCCTTCAGCAGTATAAGACCCGTCCTTATTCTGATAACGTCTTACGCCCCATTTCATTCCTAAAATACCGTAATGGTATAGTTCATTTTTTTTTTTTGCATTTAATCAAACACCTCTTTATTCAGTTTATAAGCTATGAACCCATCCATCATTGCTGCAACAGGATCTATTTTAGCCTCGTATCTCTTCTTTAATAGTTTTCTATTACCGTTTGTATCTTCTAAGGTTATACAATTTCCCATTGCAAAGCTCATCAGTTCTTCATCAAATATAAGCATTCTTTCTTCCGAAAGCTTTTTAAGTTCTCCCAACGGAACACTTTCGGTTTTTGCTCCCTGAATAACTTTTTCTATTCCAAAAGGACCATTCTCTGTACACCATCGCTCAATAAATTCTCGAGCATTGTATGGATCATAACCAACGCATCGAACATCATAGCCAGCTTCGATAATGTGTTTATCTAAATCATCATAAACTTCCATCATATCCAATACCGTTCCATCGAGAACTATAAGACTCCCTTCTTTTAAAAAATCTTCATACTTCATTCGCATTGCTGCTGGCAGTTTCATAAGTGTCATTGATGAAATATAAGCTCGACATTTAATTCCAAATTCTCCACCACCAAGAGGAAACAAAAAAGTAAAAGCACAAAAATCATCGCCCTGCGATAAGTCTGCTCCCATAGAACAAGGCATTTGCCAAAAACTTCTTTTTCGATGTGGCACAGTCTCTTCATATGTGAAATAATACGTGTAGCCCTCCATCGGTATTCCAAATCTTTTAGCCAAAATATCATTACGCGCAGCTGGGGCTTTTTCCGCCCTTTCAACTTCCAGCTGTAAAGTTTCATAGCTAACTGTTTTTCCGATACTAGGATTGGCCTTTACCCACATTGAAGGGTCCGAAACTTCTTCAACAGAGTCTAATTTGTACCACCATATAGACACATGCGGATTGATGTAATCACCTTTAAGGATGTCCATTAATTCCATTTTGATTGTATCACCGGCTCCATTTCTGACAGTTCCTTCTGAACTTATAGCCACGATCAAGTAATCACTAACCTTTGCCGCGCCTTGCTCAATAGCACCTATAACATCTTCTCGTATGTCACACGACAACCACTCGTCAACTGTTGCCATCTTAACTTGTAAACCTTGGAGTTTGTTTATTGCCATTGGTCGTATTTCTAATAAAGAACCTGTCAACCGATTCTCAATTCCTCTTTTTGTAGACTCAAGTTTAGGTTTTCCCTTATTACCGATTGGTTCCGTCATAAACTTTAAATACGGTCCGCGTTTTCTTGTAATTGAAGTTCGTATTGGCGAAAGTACCTCTTCAGCCTGTTTCATTGTTGGTGCGGTTGTAATTTGATGTGTTGTTGTGGGATCAATGTTTAAAAAGTAGTTTTGTAAGCATGACGCATACATAGATTTAGCAGCACTTCTTCCAACTATTAAATACTGCTTATTAATTAATCGTTTTTTTATAGACTTTGTAACATAGTGCCCTCGAGTTCCATCAGCACCCGGCTCGTACACACTTCTTTCAACAAAGTAATACCATCCAAATATCTGCTCGGCCCAAAGTCTGAACGTGTCTAACAAACTAAGAGGTGCTCCATCAGTCAGTGTCAACTCATTTTCACAAAAAGAGATAAAACCCTCAACAGCCTTGTCATCATAGTAGACCCCCGGGTTTGCGATCAAATCGTCAATTCGATTCATTTCCAAAGCAATCTCTTTACATACTGGTAATTCACCGCTTATAACAGATTGCCGAAATCGTTCATAATATCTTGGTATAGCAGTATTTGATAATGCCATAATTCCTCTTTTCTTTTAACTCATCGTTTGCTATAATAATTGTATAAATATCAGGAGGTATAAAATGGAAGTTAAAGTGTACCATTGTCCAAGCTGCGGGGGAAGCATAGAAGATACGAATAGTAAGTTTTGTAAATATTGTGGTTCCAAATTAAACTTTGAAGATGAGAATCTTCATAAATATAAAATTGAAACCATAGATCATGCAAAGGTTATAAACGAAACAACCAAAGCGGAAACATCAAAAACTAAATTAAAAATATATGGTTTTATTTTAATAGCTCTTCTAATCTTTATTGCATTTTCAACAGTCGTGTTAATTTTTAGTAAAAGCGAAGTAGTTCAAGTTATGATGGTTGGTATAATAGGACTCTCCTTTATGCTTACAATGGTAATTCTCTTCACGTTACTTACAAACTCAAACCACTAACTGTTGATATCGATCTTACGCTTAAATTCTTCTATTTCTTCAATTGTCATCATGTGGCATTTGTCATAATTCATAAATATCTGATTAAACTGGTCTTCCATTATACGTTCAACCTCCAAAGTGTCTTTCTCGATCTTGTAAAATTTCTTAAGTGTTGAATTTAACTTTGGAATCATTATATAGTAATACTCATCATTAAATAACACGCCTACTGCTATCATCTCAGTGACTATTTCTTTTACAATCGATTTGCCCATAACTCCTCCTAATTCTTTACAACGTATTTAGCCATAACGTATCCGTAATGTTTTCCAGCAATTTTAATATAAAACCACTTTTCACCATTCTTATCTTTTCTATCATCACATACGTCAACTAAATTATTCTTAGAAAGTTTTGGATATGCTTCTAAATTAGGAAACTCAACGCCCGCTCCAGTTCTAACATTTAATTTGTCGGCTATAATTTTTCCAACCCACTGAGGAGTATTATTAATTCCATTTTGAATTTTTACTGGTTCAACATTCACTTTAACGTCTGCTGCAACAGTATTTCTCAAAGCATCTGCAATCTGAACGGCACATTTCTGAGCATTCCAATGTTCTGCATCATCTTTATCGTCAACAAAACAGCATTCAATAAGTATTGCCGGATTTGAAGTTTTTCTCAGCACATACAAATCAGTATTAATCTTAAAACCTCTATCTCTTATTCCAAGTCCGGTAGCAATTGCGTTACTAATGGCTTTTCCGGCATTTGCAAATTCGTCATTGTATCCATAAACTTCGCATCCACCAGTATTACCATCTCCGTTGTAATCGTTTCTTCCACTATTCAAATGGATTGAGATGTCTAAATCTACTTTATGACTGTTGCACTTCTGAACAATACTGTTCAGTACTTTATTCTGACTTAATCCTTTTTCACAAGTACAGTCATATACAGTATGACCTCTTTCTTCCAGTATTTTTTTCAACTCGTTTTTTACAATTCTAGCCTCGTCGCTTTCGTTGAGTATGCCGACTGCTCCATAGGCTCCACCGGAGTTGTATGGGGCGTGTCCCGCGTGTAGATTAAATGTTGCCATTTCATCCTCCTTATTCATCATTTAGTTTATTATCCTGAACAGTCATTAAACGCCACTCATATTCGGCGATTTGCTGTTTATAGCAATCCATAACTGTTCCAGATGTCGGTGGATCAAATATAATCTTGATCTTCAAATACATGTAGGACTTTACTAACTGTATGTTTTCTTCATCTTCAACATACTCGTCCCAAGTTGTTGTCTTATCCTCAATCTTAAATTCTTTGGAGTCATTTATTCCAAGCTGATTCAAAATTGAGAACACGGAGTTGATGTGCATAATAATATCATCATCAAACGACGTGTATTCTTCAGTAATTCCCAACAACTTTTTAATTGACGTCAGTATACTTTCTATTTGACTCACCCCTTTATTAAAAAATAAAAAGAGAAAGTGCGTTTTTCGCCTCTCTCTTCATAAAACAGAATGTTTTTTTCGCGTACTTAATTTTTCCATGGACACATGTCATTCTTAGTTCGAACCACTACTTCATACTCGTCTAAAATATCTTCATCACCGTAATGAATTGCATTGTGAGTATTATAAGCCACACAAACAAGATTGTTTGGATCTAATAATTTAAAACTATGACTTGTTAGATCTTCAATCGTTATCGGATTAATGTGATGAACTAAAATATCTCCGCGTATCTCTCTGTCGGGCATTGCTAGATCACATCCGCCATCTCGTATAATTATATCTCGTCTAACTTTTCTCCATAGTTGAGATTTGTAAAAACTCTGATTAAGGTATCGATTAATTCCGAAAGTATCTTCACCAACAACGCCATCGAGTTTCAAATATAACAACCTCTCCTTAAACGTTTCCAGTTTAATGAGTTCCGCATAACTTTTTTCATTCATCGTCTTGGCCGCTATACCCTCTGAAAGCTTCTAACGCCTCTTGGTATATCTGTTCCGCTCTTGTTGCTTCTTCAAGACTCTTGGTTTTAGCACTTGCCAGTTTCTTTTGTTCTTGTAATAGCTCTTTCTTCACGTTTTCATAAGTTGATCCAAGTTTCAAGTAATGTGTTATGACCTGTGAACTGGCCGTTCCCTCCATTAATTGCTTTTCAGCAAGATCAACAGCTAGAGATATAAGTTGTTGTTCCCTCGCTTCGGGAGTTAATGCCGGCCTTAGCTTCTTTCTAGTATACTTCTCTGGTACTTTACTATCCTTCTTCATATACATTCACCTACTTTTAAATATGTTTTATGCGGGTTTTTGTATTAATTAGAGGCACTGGATCCAATAGAGAGAATCTATGGACTTATGGCAAACGGAATTTTATAGGAGGTTTGAATCCAATGCCCCTACATAATACCAAAACCTTTTTCAAAAAATATCAGCGGAGAAATTTTTAAGACCGGCGCGATTCAAGAGGGGGTGTAATTTAAAGACCCCCTCCCCCGGGTATCAATTCCTTCGAATCTTTACATAATTATTAGTTAAATCGTATTTTATTATTTCATCAATTGCGTTTTCAATGATTTCCTTGTTTTCCGCATCAGTCAAGCTGTCAGATGTATTAGCAATGCGTGCTATGTATTCCGCAGTACAATAATTCCTTTCATGATCGAAGAGCATCCATTCAGTGTATTGGTCAAAAGGATCATATGGATTGTCCTTTGTTGTTAATGCTACTTCCATCTGATCATCCTCCTTTCGCATACTCATGTACAGTAGACGTAGAAACTCCTACTGCTTTCGCTATCTCTGCTGCCGAATAGCCCGACAAAGCCATAGCTTTAATCTTTCCTATCTGTGCTTCACTAAGACTCATACTACTTCTAGGTGTAGCTCGCTCTCTAAGCTCATCTAAGTTAGCATTGTTTAGTATGTTTGTTAGTATGTTCTCTGTTATAGCACCTGCTTGTATGGCCTCCCATTCTTTGTCGGTGATCTCTATAGGGTGTCGCTTAGCCCCAACACATGTTCTATAGTATGTTAATAGACGCTGGGCCTCCTTCTTTTTGTCCTCGCTTGTCATATGGGGGTTGTCTTCAACCATCACTTTAAGGGAGGCATTACTCATAAGCTGAGCCTGTCTTTCTCTAGGGGCATTCTTAAGGGCCACATTAAGCTTAGCATTTAATGATTTCACTTCTTCGCCATACGTTTTTTTAGCTTGGGGGTCATATTTTAGGTTCCCAGTATTGATCATTTCTTTTCTAGCCTGATTAGCTAATGATTTCATCGAATTAGCATAGTCCGCATATATATTTTCCATGCGGGTATTAGCATCACTAATTAATGTACGTGCATCATTTGTATCTTTCATTTGGGTCGATTTCTGGGTTCTTATTTTTGTTTTACCATTCTTATCTGTATACTCTTCTATGACCTCTTTATATGTTAATGTTCCATCTTCATTTATTTTTGGATGTCCTTTACGTTTAGTAACCTCTGTCTGAGACTTCGCTCTAGATATCAACGTGGATGCACCGGTATGCATTCTACCTTTTTCGTCAATTCTACCTTGATAATTTTCCTTTAAAGTTTTTATATTATTATCAATAGCTGCTTGTTTATAATCCAACTTATGTTTTTCAGCGTCAATAACAACCATACTATATTTAACAGCTCTTGCTAATTCTTCTGGTGAAGCGCCCTTTAATGTCATATCAGTTATCAAATTTGAAGCTCTTCCCATTTCGTTTTGAGTTAGAGCGTGACTCATAGGTTTAAATTCACGACCATTTCTATAATAATGTTCAGTTCCATCTGAATCTTTCTTAACATCATCATATTCATATTCATGGGTGTCAAATCCCTCTAATTCTTTGAGCGGCTGAGATGATAATATCTTTACTTTGTTGTTGTAGGAATTGCAAGGAATAACCATAACTGTATCGCCGTCAAAATCAGCGCCACTTAATCTATCCGCAACTTTTTTATTTATACCGATTGCGTCGGTTGGCATCTCGCCGAGAACTTCTTTTCCTTCTTTAAGTTTATTATTAACCGTTAATATAGGGATTTCAAAAGTTCCTCCATGAGGATATCTTATTAATGCTACGGTTTCGCCATCGTTATAATTTCTAGCATAGACCTCATTATCTTTTATACTTTCCAATGGTAATATAACTTGATATTTCTGCCTAGGCAGTGCGGCAGCCTTCAAATGTTCCGCAGCCGAATCGCAATCATTAGCAAATGTCTCTAAAAGTTTCTTTTTTATTGTTGGATTAGTTAATTCCTTAATCTCATTAAATTCTGCAATTTTATCAGCCTTTGTTAAGTCTAACTGTCGCTGTGCCAACTCGGGTCTCTGTTTAGACAAAAACTGAGAAGGCAATTTATCAGACCATGTAGCCCAATCGCCTTCTTCTCTTGTCTTATTTATCTTTGATAGGGATTGTTTCTTTCCTGTAATAGGATCTACAAATTTTCCATTGGGATCATCGTAATAACTCTGACCGCCATGCTCCTTAATTAAAGAACCAAATGGATTTTCCGGATTATCTTTAATTTGTTTAAAAACCTTTTCTTTTGGAGTTCCTAATTTCTTGTTAGTGTTAAATATCACATCCACGTCATCCGGCATATTATCTGAATAAACAGCCATACCTTTCATATAGTGTGTTCCATCAACCATTATACGAACCTGAGCATAGTGTGATTCACCAAGATTCAAATCTTCAACACCTCTACGAATTTCAATAACTCCGTCTTTATTAATTCCACCTTCTTCAGCATACTTAATTTTAACCCTTTTAGAATCTAAAGATTCAGGATATTCAAAAGCTTTTCTAAAGGACGCACCATTGTTATTCGAAATATAATCCTCGACAGACTTAATCTTCGAGCTGTCATATACATCTTTATAATCGGTCCCCGGTTTACAAAGAACCTTAATGTTGGTCTGCTTACCGGGATTGGTTACCTGAGCAACACCTCTTCCATAAACCTCATACCCTTCTCTTTCTAATATCATTATGGCTTCATTAAGTTTTTCTTTAGAGATATTCAGTTCTCGCTCAACACCCTTACCAACATCAATCATGCCTTTTTTTTCTACTTCTTTTTTTAAAATATCAGCAGTAGCTTGAGCGGCTTTCTTTCTATTTTCCGTGTCTTCGTTAAGAAGAGTTCTAACGGACGAGTCATTCTTAAAACCCATCTTAGCTGCTATCTCTCTTAAAGAATATCCATCACCTCTCATAGCTTTTGCTGTGGCAACGTTAGCTGCTCTACGTTCATCCTTAGCAAGTGACTTCTGAAGTCTAAATTCTGTAGTTGATAATCCTAATGCTTCTGCAACTTCTTTTTGACTCATTCCACCCTTCTCAAGTTCTTCAACTCTTGATAAAAAGTCTCCAGAATGCTGAAAAGGATTCTCACCAGAACCCCAAGGGTATCTTCCAGAATGTCTCTTTGTTCCGTAATGCATTAAAATATCATCATAAACAAGATTCTCCATTTTTAAATTTCCTCATCGTTTTTAATTTGATTTATTAAGTTATCAAAAACTATTATTTTATCCATAATTGTTAAAATATCTTCTGTCTGAGGTTCTAACAAAAGCACCTCGTTGTTTTGATAGATTCTTAGCTCTATTAAAATATCCGCTGGTTCCATCTCATATTCCAAAAAGAAAAGAGCAGCATAAATCTCAAGCTGCTCCATATGTGCCGGGGTTACCCCAGTTTTTAAATCACTAATTTTTAAAACATTATTTCTAAACGCAATTGCATCGGTTGTCCCAAAACAGTTGTCACTAAAATATAAAACTTGTTCTGGCTGCATCTTATAACCAATACAATCGTTTACGTAAAGATTTAAAGTTTTTTTAGACCTCGGAAGTTTTTGTCCCAGCCTTATACATTGTGCAGCAAATTCATGTAATGTCGTTCCTTGTTGTGCCGCATTAAAATTTAAATAAGACTGAATTAACTTATCCTCATCATAATTTATCCAATGATACTTACTTGCTCCCAAGAAGGCATGTTTTCCTTCATTTCCGTAATGCTTGTTGAAGTTCATCTAAAACCTCCTTTTCATTCTCCGGAAATATAATTTTTGAAAAAGACATCTCATTAAGTTTCGAAATATAATAATCTTGATTAGGTCTTAAAGATGCATTCTTACTTTTCTTAACCTCAAGGGTTGCCCACTTATCATTGAATAATATCAACAGATCAGGAATCCCTTGTATATGAGACGAGTCTAATTTTGTAACTACACATCCCGGAAAAAGCTCCTTCAATTTTTTAATAAGTTTTGATTGGTATTCTCTCTCAAGCATTTAACCATCTCCAAAAAATATAAATAAAAAGAGAAAGTGCGTTTTTCGCCTCTCTCTTCATAAAACAGAATGTTTTTTTCGCGTGTGGACATTTGGACACTTTTTTTGCTATATTTATATATATTTTTTAATTTTTAATAAATAAATAAGAAATAAAAGTGGGTTTTTGTCCACAAACCCCCAAATCCCTGTCAACCACGCGGTTTATAGCGTGGACACTTTTTTTTCAAAAGTGTCCATTTGGACAAAAAAGTGTCCATTTTGGCCATTTTCGGGCCAATTTTTGGACAAAAAATATCCAATTTTGACCGTTTTGGACACTTTTTCAAGGCTTTGGACACTTTTCAAAAATCAAAAGTGTCCACAAAATTCCCAAATTTTTACTATTTTTTTACAAATTTTACTGGTTTTTGAGAATATAAATTGACCGGTTCATCCAAACAATCCCAACAAGGATCCTCATTTTCCTCCTTATCTTTATACTTACACTTACTACAATATTCTTCAAAATCTACAAAATGGCATCCATCGTTCTCCAAAATATCATCCCCTTTCTTCTTAATTTAAATTCATCTTCTTCAAGAACGCGGTCTCATTAAACTTCTTCTTCTGTTTCAAAGCTCTCTCAATTGCCAAATCGATATTAGCTTTAGACTTCAAATGATAATAAAACAATTCCGTAAACGGCGTGTTTAGACGGTCAATACGTCCTTTAGCCTGATGCATAATCTTATAAGAATAGTTCTGTGAGAAAAATATAATAGTGTCGGTTTTTATACAGTTCCACCCTTCTGCTCCTGCGTTATATTGAACCAAGTAAACCCACGAATCACTTTCCGGTATTTCCTGATGTATATGACCATTCCACTCAGCAACTGTTGTAACTGGGCAAAGACATTCTTTTAAAATATCAAGCTCGTAATCATAGTTGTAAAACACAATAGCTTTAGGATGGTCCTCTATAATACTTAAAAGACTGACCACTCTTGATTCGTCTGAATTAACAACTCTACGCCAAATATAACAAAGCTCCGAAGCATTCATTATTGGCTCGTTCTTATAGGGATTGAATCTGTTACGTCCTATCTCTTTATACAAGTTTCTATCGTACTCACAATAAATATCAAAGTCGCTTGAAACTGTCTTTTTATTAAATTCCATATCTACAAGTATAGAATCTCTAAGCCGTACTAACCTCCTCACATTGACGTATCGATCAACTTTAGGAAATTTAGTAAATCGGCTATAAATGACGTGTTCTCTAATAAATTCTGTTTTGTTTTTATAGAAACCATTTGCAACAAATACTGGAATATAATCCTGCCAAGTGTCACCGGGAGTGGCCGACAATAATATCCATTCGTTCTTTTTTGCTATTTTTAAAAACGACTTTACCCAAACACCGGAGCCAACAACACGCTGCTCATCAAATATAAAAAATGCGTCTTTAATGTCTACATACTTTTTAATGTTATTCCAAGAATCTATGACCACCTTATTCATGTATAATGAAATATCTTTTTTGGGACTTAAAAGGAAGGGCGAAAGCTCACCCTCCCATTCGCAAGTATCTCTTTTTCTAGCAGTTGTAATGATATATAAATCTTTTGGCGGATCTTCCATCGGTACATACTCATCGGTATTTAAAGTTCCACCGTTTAAAATATAATAATAAGCGAGAGCCGTACGAGACTTCCCGCTGCCCACATCACCACAAAGAATACAACCATTCTTCATGGACTTAACCGCATCCATTTGGTAGTCATACAAGCTGACGCCACTCATTATTCCTCACCCAAGTTTTCATACTTAAGATCAAGAGGACTCTGATAAATATCAACATACATTTTATGACAATAAGCCTTTATTCCTGTTTCGCCATTATCTCCTGTCCAACAATAAGGTCTTAACTCCAAATCAACATTTACAATTTCTGCGTAATCCAAAGTCTTAACTGTATCTTCATCTAATAATATCTTTTTGGTTTTTGTTACCATGTAAATTTTAGGTGGTATTATATCGTATCTAATAGCTACAGGAATATAATAGAGAGGCTCGTCTCCTTCCTCTCTAGGCTTAAGAATCTTCACATTCCAACCAATATCTATTAATTCTTTAGCGTGGTCCATATCATCAATTACAACACAAAAGTTCTTATCGCCTTCTTTGTTGTATCTTGACTTTTCTCCTTTAAAGTTTCTAAACATTATTCTTGCGTTTGTAATTACCTCATTTTCTACTCTCTGATTCATAAATATAAAAACTCCTTTCAAAAATTAAATGTTATCTATGTCCCCATCATTAGCACCTAACGATGAATTAGGACCATCTTCACAAATATCATCTGACACAAACCATTCGAAATCGCCGAACGCTGTTATAGCTTCCACGGCTTCATCCACAAGTGTGTTAAAATATAAATAGTCTATATCGTCGGTTTTGTTAGTCTTTCTCATAACCTCAGATTCAAGCCAACGATAACCCTTAGAGCCTGTGGCCGCATAATACTTACCGTCTTTTTCACGCATAAGTAATCCGCCTCCACATCCCGGTTTAACCGGACAGAACTGACCTACTTTTCCTACAAAGTGTCTATTATGACCAACTTCTATTTCGTTTTCTAAGTAAGCAGACTGTTTTTCAAATATCTTTTCTTCGACTTCCTTCTTTTTATGAGCTGATTCAAGTTTCTTAAGTTCTTTCTCATACTCTGAAACGTCCGGAAGTCCTTCGTTGAAGTCTAAATATAAAGCTGTACTGACTGACTTAGTTTCACACAAGTCATCAAATTCCAGCTTTTCTTTACTAAATAATGTTTTAAAAATATAAGGAATCTGGAACTGTGCTCCTGTTGCTGTCCAGTTACCGCCTTTTTTGCAATTGTCTTTTGGAGAATATCCATCATACAACAACTTACATCTATCCTCTGTAGCATACCGAGCAACGTATACTGCATCGTTGACGAGACACATTCTTTCATAAGTAGCCTCATGTTCGAAGAAATATCCATAACGTCTACCAAACTCTACAACATCCTTAATAATTCTAGGATCAGCATTTGGTATTTTTATCGAGTCCGTCTTAATATGTGCCACAGTATAACCCTTATCCTGTACGAATTTCTTAAGGTCTACCATAAATAATGCCCCACGCTTTGCCACAATATTATCAATATTACGGTCATCTCTAAATGCATTTGAGAATGACGCTGAAGTTAAACCATATACCGAGTTGATTGCAGTCTTTAAGGCATTTGCTAAATCCGAAGATGTGATTTCTCCTGACTTAACCTTTTCTACATACTTTTTAAGTTTTCCACCCAGAAGCGTACTAACCTTATCCCATTCTTCGTGCTTAATGGCTACTCTGGCATCTACAAGTTCTTTAAAGTTGCTTGTATATTCAACACCAAATAAGCACTCTGAAATTATGCTGTGAGGATGCATGGAAGTAATATCAAGTAATGCTACATCGGTGTACATTCCCGGTTCAGCATATACATAGCCACCTTCACCAACATCTTCTCCTCGATAAACCGATTTACCATAACTATAAGAATATCCATCAAAGTATGGAAGTACACTCTTTTTACCATCGAAGTATGGTTTAGTGCTCTCGGTTTTGTGAAATATCATTTCTGGACAAGTCTGATTGAAGTAGTCTAATACGTACTCGTCTACAGTCTTTACTGGTTTAGATAAGTCTCTATACATAAATGCTGTCTGTGGGGTTCGATTAGTTCCAAATATAATTCTGGTAGTAAGTGTGTTTGTTGTATCGTTTGGCGTCATTCCCGCGATGTCTGATAATATCAATCTAGCCATATAGTCAGCTTCAAGATACTCAAATGCCGCTTCAGTTGCATATACGTCGTTACAACAATAATCGGCGACTTTTTCCCAAAGTTCTTCTGGTACTTCCTTATCCCAAGGTATACCTAATTCCTGATGATGAATGCCCATCTCAACTTCGAGTTTCTTTAACGACTTTTTATTACCGGCTGATGCAAAGTCATAAATATCAGTATAGCTAATGCCGTATGCCTCTCTAAAGAAGCTATCGTTAATTCCTTTGGTGCCATTAATAATTTTCTGCGATAACTCATATAACGCCAAATTATCATAACCCATGAGTCTTGCATAAAGGATGTGGTTGTCGTATCGTCTGTTGTTGAAACCTATAAGTTTATACTGCAACAATTCCTCAATATCTTTTGCTTTGGGGTTAATCATCTTAACTACATACTTGTCTTTTCCTCGTTTTTTCCAACAAAGAATAAACAAGTTAGGAAAGACTTCGACATCGTAAAATATCAATTCGTCATTATTAACCTTTATTTCATCTGTTGTTGCTTCTTCTGGGTCTTCAGATTTGAACTTCATATCATTAACGATTTTTAAACAAGTTTGTGCTTGATGAGTTGATGTTAAAGCGAAGTTTAAAATATCATTCTTCATATCCGACACATCATATACCAAACCACTGTTATATGCGTCTTCGAGAATTTTGTAGATGAAGTCTATACTCGGTTTAGTATTTGGATGAATCTCCTTATTCAAGTTACGTATGATCTGTCCTCTTAAAGCTCGTTCAGATTTAATGCCTGCAAAATCTACCACTTTTTTACCCCCTTTCATTGGCAATCCAGAAGATATCAACGCTATTGGTAAGTTGTTGCACTTAAACAATTTTCTTCTAAGTGAACTATTACCCGTATATACCTTCACTTCTATGTTTTCAGAATATAAACGTCCTAAATCCTCAACATCTCCTGAATAATAGTAATGTAAATGTAATCCATTGCCTGATTTACTTGTTTCTGCATATGTCGGTGGCCACTTACTTGCCTCTTCGATATTTTTTTCTAAAGACTTATTACCGTTTTCATCTTTTAAATCAAAATCAATTACTATATGGTTTGGGCTATCTAATTTGAGAAAGTGTAACTTACGAGTATCCAAATCTTTAAGAGTTGTTGAAATATCAGCCCATTTTTTCTTTGGTGTCTCATTTGTAGTAGCATATTGAGCTGGACAATCCCTACAAATATCATCCAAGATAGACAATTGTTCTCTTAAGTCGATTTCAAATGATTCTGATAAAATATCATTTGGTTGTTCCTCTTTATCTCGATCCTTATACCCGACATAGCAATTACGCAATCTTTGTCCATCCTCAGTATTGTGACGTTCTTTGAATTCATAAAAGTAATTTTTCAACTCTTCCTTAAATATCCGTTTAGAGAAAGGGTATTGTATTTTAGATTCATCACAATAAACCTTATACATTTCCCATGCAGACTTTAAAGTTATGCAATCCTCTTTTTTAAATATCAATTCAGAATCCTTAACGAAATTGTAGAAGTCATTAGATGCTCCAAGCATGTTTATTGGAATATAATTGTCATAAAGATTTTTGTTTGACTCATAAACTTCTAAACAATGATGAGCAATAGCTCCAAGCTCAAAGTCAATTTTCTTCATTGCGTCTTTATACTGCTTATAACTAACTTTTTCTCCAGTTGGTGAAATATCAATTAAACGTCTTATTAACCCTGACTTAGCGTCAGTAATCTTAACTGGTTTGTTGGTGCCCATAAAAAGAAAGCACCTAAAATGAGCTGTGTATGTCGACTTAAACTTCTCATTAACTGTCATCAATTCGTGTGAGGTTAAACTATTAAGTCTCGTGTTGTCTTCTATTCTAGATAAGTCACCATCATGTTGAATAGCGACTAATGGGTTATTTTTAAACGACTCCAATGCAAAGACATTATTCGAAGAACCAAGAGCCTTAGCATCAAATACTGAAAAATATCCGTCAAACAATTTTTGTATAATATTCAAGATTGTTGACTTACCCGTTCCCGCTGCACCATACAGTACTATAAATTTTTGTATAGTCTTGGAGTCTCCAGAAATTATAGCGCCTATAGCCCATTCTATTTTTCGTCTTTCCTCTTCAGAATATAAAACATTAATTAAGGACTCATAGGCTGAGATATCGCCTTTTTCGAATGGGTAATTTAACTTGTGACTGGCGTAATCCTCTTTTTTAGTCTTTGCGTTTGCAAATATAATATTGTCGTCTAAAAGGTGATATGAATCTCGCATTTGCTTTTGACAATACTTATGCCAAGCATCAATCATTCCTGAGCCAGCATCCCACATATGTAGTATGACTGGTTTAGTATCAAAGTCGTTCTTATGTTTCTCGGCGTAAATATCAAGCTCTCTATCTATTAATTGTAAGGCATCCTGCTCATCAGTAGACCAAAGACCGGTTTCTTCAACCCAGACAGCATAGAAGTCTCCTCCTCGTATCATTAAGTCTTTACTCTTTTTTATGATGAATTTGGGATATATTTCTATAGTATTACGATTTTTTATTCGGGTAGATACGATCATAAAATCCATCATTCAATCTCCCCTCCTTTTCGCAGGATTTACTAGTATACCTTAAATATCCATAATACTGTTTAGATACCAACATGCTTGATACCATATTTCGACGTCTCTGAGGTCTTTTGGTGGGTCTTCTATAATAAATATCCCGCCCTTTCCATCTTTATCGTAATTACGATTCATGAAGTCACTTAAAACGTTTTGCACATAATGTCCGTTAAACCTATCGTTTGTCAAATCGTCTAAACCTAGATTAGATATCATTATCCAAAACCAATAGCCGGTCTGATCTCCTTTGTCTGAATCAAACATTATTCGATTTTCTATATCCCAACTCAATGCCACAAGCATTTCTAACACTGAACACGGAATATCATTAAAGATTCTATCCATTGTGTCATACTCTATGTCGTGCTCATAAGCATATTTGTATCTCATATTAAGACCTTCTTCTGCTCGATTTCTATCTCTATTGAGAATCCAAAAGAATTTTGTATAATAAAGCTCTTCTAATAAATATAAATAGTCTGCTATACAGTAATCATCAGTGTCTATTATGTCACAGAGCCAATCAAAGTACTTTTCTTTCAGTTTATCCATCTATTCACCTCCTTTAACCTAGATTTAAAACAAAGCTGAAAAGGGATTGCTGAAAACAATCAACAACCCCTAAAATATAAATTATTCAATTGTCATTTCGAAGTCTAGACGACTCACATTATCTCGTATATATACAAATTTTCCATTGTATTTTCTGTCTATTGAGTCGATAGAATCATTAACATAGTCTTCTAAGTCTGTAAGCACCTGCTTTACATCATCATCTGTTATTGCCGAATCTTCAAGTTCCGGAGAAGTCCAATCGATGTCGCCGTCCGTTGTAAGACAAATATCTTGTAAAGTATTCTGATGTTCATCTTCGAGATACTCTTCTTCGGTAAAGATCTCATAACGCTTTTCAACCAACTTTTTAGCATAATCTAAAATATCAGGCTTATTGGTGTTCTTGTTTTCAATATTTTTCTTTTCTTCTTTTTCGGGTATGTTCTCTAATGCTTTTTCATACTCGTTTGTATTTTCTTCCACTTCTTTTGTATCCTCTTCTTCTTTTTTAATATTTACATAATCGATAATCTTCTGAGAATCCGATTCAATCTTGTAAACCGTCGCCATTCTATTTGTCATATCGTCAAACAAAATATCAAGCTCTTCATCCGAAAGTTCTTTCAACTTCTCCTCATTTTTCATCTCTTCTGTATATTTTGCTAAAGTTTCTAAAGCGTTGTCCATGTAAAATATCTTTGTCTCTGCCAATTCCTTATCTACATCATTACGACACTTTTTATGTGTTAAGAGACATCCTCCGATTCCCCCAATTGCTATTAACCCTACGTATTTACAAATATCTTTTACTAACATTAAATTACTCCTTTCTATCTACCACAAAAGTAGTGGTTTTCAACGCTAAATAATGGTGTTCCATAACTACTATATTGCCCAGCTGTAAAATAGAAAACATCATAATTAGTACGACAATTAATCNCCTCAACCACAAGATTGTAAATATCATCCCTAACATAACATCTATCGACTCGGCCGTTAGTCATTGATGAGAATTGATATGGTTGATAAACCACACCATATACTGTATTCGGATAACATTCACTATCTACACGATTCAATATGACGTCTATTACAAGTCTTTTTCCATACTCGCATTCGCCTTCTGCCTCAGCCATAGTAACCAACGCTAAAAGACAAATATCATCATTGGAAAAAGCAGAAGACGCCATCTCGACGTCCTCCGGTTCTTCTTGTACTTGCGTTGTTTCTNGGTTCTTCACAAATATCAGCAGTCTCAATTATTGTTTCTACAGGATCTACAATCATGAAGTCCATAGTTGTCGCTTGAGTCACTGTTTCTATGCTGGCTTTTCTAGGTTTTACATCTGGTTCTGAAATATCAAGACTCCAGACCGATCCCCCAAGCATTAAAGAACCCATAAACATACAGTACGCTATAAATATCTTTTTCTTATTAATAGTAAACACCCCTTAAATTAAATCAAGAATATTACCCTCGACATTTGGATCTAATGATACTTTTTCGTGCATAACACCATTCTCGTCTTCAACGGTAACAACTTTAATTCTAAAGTCTACATAATTGTCGGATGCTGGATTGCTGCTGTTATACTTCCATCCCACGATCTGTCCGGCTTTTGTTCTATCTAAACCAAGCATATCCCATACATCATTAAGGAACAAATATCCACGAGCTATAAGAAGATCATTAGCATACTGCTGCTGTGCTCTTGTGAACATTAAGTTGTAATCCATATTAGTTTCAAAGTTTGGTGATGACTCATCAAAATATCTAAAGCAATAATCGTCTTTTTTAGTAGAGACATTAACAACCTTCTTTTCTTTCTTCTCTTTTCCAGTCTTTTCATCTGTCTCAACCACATCGATCTTCTTTGACTCATTGCCAAGACGAATATCATTGTCAACTTCTTCACCGTATCTATCAACGACTCTTGCCCTATAGTCTTTGAAAGCTGTATCAAGTCCTGCGTATGCTGCTCCAAGTGCAATAGTTCTTTTCTTGAAAATATCAGTACCTTTAATAATAGTCGCAATCGACAAAGTCTCAAGAATCAAAGAAGGAGCATACAACTTTAATATCTTTACTCCCGTCTGTGTATAAACAATCTTCAAATCTCTTTTCTTGTCTTTCTCTGTATAATTTTCATCTGTTACAATTTCGCTAAGCTTTTCGTCTTCTTTACAATGTTTGATTGTATCGATCTTTTCTTTCGACTCTTCTAAAATATCATTAAGTTTTGTGGTTTCTTTACAAGCCAGAAACGTTCCTCCAACCGTACCACAAACACCGAGTCCTATTAATATTTCCGGACTGTGTTTCTTTAATTTTAATCCTGCACCCTTTACTGTTCTTTTAACAACATCTAACTTACTCATAAATATCAATCCTCTCTTTCTATTAATCTATTGGTGAAGCCTTAGGCATTTTAATCATATATCCAGCAACACCATAAGGTCTTTCAACTCTTGCATCGCTTAAATCGATCCATCCGTATTTATTGTCGGTAAAGCTTCCTGAAATACCCAATAAATCGTGATAGTCAGCAACACTAACAATCCCATAAATATCAAGCAAATTATACATGCTTTGTAATACTGCTTCTGCGTCAGATCTAGTAGCTAAGACATAATCATCTCGATTTATGTGTCTGTCTATAGGTCTCGTTTGAATCTCGCTATACCTTGAAAGTCGATCTCTTTCGCCATTACGTTCTTTGTAATATCTTTGATAAGACACTAAATTAGAACGTCTGGTTGAAGGTCTCGAATCAACCCCTAAAGCCGCTTCTACAATCTTTAATATTAAATCCCTTGTAGCCGGTACAATAATATCAGCACAAATATTTTCAAATGTTATATCATGATCTATTAGTATTTCGGCTATTTTTGACTTCTTTTTAACATTTACGGGATTCTTAACGACTTTTTCTACTTTTTTCTCTTTAGCCGCTTGTGAATTTGGTTCATAATCCTCAATAACCATCAAATATCCTCCTCATTAATTTGTTAATAAATTTATAACCCAACGTATAGCGTTGCACATCCATTCTAATATCGGAATCAACGCTTCATTGGTCGAGTACACGGCGTAAATTTCCAACTCCGATAATATTTCCTCTATATACCAAAGTGGACCGTGTTTGTCTGGTTCATATCGTTCTTCTAATTCGGATGATAGAAAATATAAACCAAATCTTTGATAACTATTTACATATGTTGGATAAAGAAACGTACCGATTGAAGGTTTGTCTATCTTTGAGATGCAATAATCGATTGTTTCTGTAACCCTATTATATGAAATATCATCCTTCGTATCTGTCAATCTCTCTATTTCTTCTCTCAACGTATTCCTCCTTCGTTATTCGTACAAAATCCTTATCATACTTATCGCATTTAAAATATAAATTAATTGGAATCCACAAATCGTGTATCATGTTATGTGCCGCTATGATGTGAACAGTATCAAAGTCACCATTCTCCTTATCGGTTAAGAACATATAGTTATATACTCTATATTCCGGAGTTCCCGGTACATAATCGTCTTTTTTATTTAATTTATTGTAAAAGTCGATTGGTGCTAAAATATCAATAATCTTTCTTGTGAGACCAAATGAATAGTCTCCACCACAGCAAGCATGATTCATTAAGTCATTCCATACGTATGGATCGCCTTCCTCAAAATCACGATCTACATTTTCATTAACAATACGATTCACATCTGTAAATTTTGTTTCTCCGCTTTCTTTATTTACTGTCTTAAAAACACTAGTGTGTTTGCTATGCTGATACTCTGAAATATCAGGATCATCTTTTAACATATCGATTTCAACCCATTCCGGACGGCAAAAATATCCATCTATAATTTTTGTGATGTCTGGGATCTTGTGACACTCAGCCCAACTGTGTTCTAACATACATCCCATCGCATCTTCCCAACCTTTTAAAAAATAAATAGCATCACAGTGACACATTATGTATGCGTCAATAGCTAACATTTCGTTTCTTTTCCACTTGTCGCCATAACCCATCCATGCTGGGTTAAAGACGTCAAATCCACATGCTCTAAGTTTCTGCTCCGCTTTATCAAATATCATTTTGTAGTCCTCAACGTCTTTCATCGGACCACTTATGTATACTTTATTAATACCTTTTGTAAGTTCTTTTAATTCGTCGATTCCCATTCGTATAAACCTCCTATAAATATCATTAATATTGCAATCTGTCGTATTCGTATTTTGGCTTTACGTCATAGCTAATGCAAATACACGGTTCTCCCGTATCTGCAATCTGAGCTGACAAAGAAATATCAATACGTCCCATATCGACATTCCAACCAAGCTCGTCACCAACTTCATTAGATCTTAATCCTATACTGTAGTAAAAATCATTAAGACTTACATACATCTCATCAAGCACCTGTCTATTAAGATCATTTATTGCCTTTTTAATACACTCTATGTCTGACCTAAAATATCTTCCTTCGAAAGTGTCATAACAAAGCGTATTACCATCACCAGTTATTATTACTTCCTTATCACCAATAGGATTACTTTTTAAAATATCTTCCGAGATTTTGTCATTAATCTCTTTCTCTTTTTTCTCACCTATTACTTCTTTAACTTTATTCTTATACTCTTTAAAACTAATATCAGCCAATTCAAAAGCTGTCGCATAAGCCATTGTTTTCTTTTTATTCTGTACATTTGTGGTCACCATACTCCCAATAGCTAAAGCTTCAATTCCAACTGTCGGAACATAAACCTTCCAAGTAACTTTACAAATATCTTTCGCATACTTAAGTCTATTTTTGAATGTTTTGTCCTCTAATTCGCAAATATCACCATTCTCTTTAGCCTCTTCTATTAATTTTAAAGCTTTTGGTGTTTCATGAATCGCCGTTCCTACAGCTGTAACTGAAGTTATAATAGAAAGAGATGTTAAAATCTCTGATTCGTGTTTATTAATAAAATTCTTAATATTCATCGCTAATCCTCCGAAATATCCATATCCTTTAACTTTTCAGCAATCGCTTTACTTACTTTATCTTCAATTAATAACGATTGTGTCTGTTCACTTGTCCAATCTTCTGCCATAGTTGTCAAAAATCCTAATGCCGTTAATGCATATCCTATTTTCTTTAATCCCGCTGGATTTGTACGTATATTATTAACCAAATTTTTAAACATTATGTTTACCTCCTATAAATTCCTATAATATTTTCAATAATAAAAAGTTTTTCAGTAATATCAATACTGAAGATTACAAATAAAAAAGATGACTGTATGTTTCAACAGCCATCCGGTTTGGGGTTAATCGTCTTCGTCTTTTTTCTTGTCTAATTCCATAAATTTCTTTAATGTCTTTTTCGCAATAAGGGCTATAATAATAAAGTATACTAATGGACAACTACTTAATGCCAATAATAATACTATACCTAATACAGTCCACAACAAAAATAATCCTAAATAATAAACAAATCTACTCAATTTAACACACTCCTTTCAAAATATAAACGTTAATTTGTTTAACCTCCTTTCCATAATAAAGGTTGTGTTTTTAGCGCAGCAAACTATTTGTTAATTTTTAAATCTTTTTCTTCGATTGTCTTCATATACTCGTCCATTTTCTTCTGTAATTCTGAAATATCATCCTTCGCTGCATCAAGTTCTTTCTGTAATCTTGCAGCTCTGAAATCATCATAAGCCAAACAAAGGGATCCACATATTGAACCAATTGCTAATAAATTAATACTTCTTTTTAAATGGTTTACACTATGTCTGTTTGTTTTAGCCAAACTCTCTATAGCCTCTTTTAAAATATCAGTCCTCCACTCAAGGTTATTAAGTTTCGATCCTATAATCGCGCCTGCCTCAATTCCCGATTCAACAATTTTTTCGTTATCCATAATAAAATTCCTCCTTAAAATTAAAATATAAATAAAAAAGATGACTGTATGTTTCAACAGCCATCCGGTTTGGGTTTGATTTACTTAGTTAAAACTTTCTTCTAGTCATTCTTTGTCTCAATTCTCTAAAAGTCGTGCTTGTTAATGTCCCTACACTCTCAACCCTTAAACAGGCCAAGGTTAGAATAGCATTAACTCCTAAATCAGCTATAAGTTTCTTATTAGAAAACCTCTTTTCAGACCGAGTTTTTTCTTTCTCTGTCTGAATCTTCTGTCCGTCTAAATAAGATCCGTACATCTTAATAAAGTCGTCAACTGCTCTTTTTCTTTCCTCGCTACCTCGTTCCATCTTGTCAATAACTTCAAGGTCTTTTAAAAGCATAACTTCCATCACATCATTGTTACTCAAATTCTCCATAGAATCCTCCTTTACTTTAACTCTTTTCATAAATATCAACCTCCTTTCCATAATAAGACTTGTAAAAATGGCGCTAGAGCCTATTTCATACTTTTTAGTATGTCTATAAAGTCTTCTGACAGTTCTTCTGCGATTAAAAACATTGTATTTTTACAATTCAATAAATATAAATTATTCATTATATCTCGAAATTCCTCGGTTAAGTCTATTAGTGTGTTTATACTAAAGTCCTTATCATACGGAACGCTCGTTTGTATAAAATCGCACAATTCTTCTACCGCCCAACACACATAGCTAGACGATTTAAAACCCTTTTTATCCAAAATGTGTGATGGAAAATATAAATCCTCAATAAACGAGTCTATTAGTATTAATCTTATATCATCGATTTTCGTAACTCTCTTCCTCCTTTCCTAAAACAAATAAAAAGGATGACTGTATGTTTCAACAGCCATCCTTAAATATCATTCAGCCTTTTATTTATGACCATTTCTCATTTAACCATGTTATAAGTCCCATTATTAGATAAAACATACATGTTGCTACACAACCTTCAACTAATCCATAAATAAAACTATCCCATAATTTTTTCATAAATATCAACCTCCTTTCCATAATAAGACGTGCTTTTTAGCGCAAACAAAAAGGACGACTGTATGTTTCAACAGCCATCCCTTAAAGGATAATTATTTTCTATAAAATTACTACTTCTCTCCCTAAAAAGACAACTTTAGAGAGAGATTGTTAAAATTATTCCAACATTCTTCTCATTTTTTCTTTTAAAATATCATTCTTAGTTTCTTTTTTAGCCTGTTCATCCTCTTCTTTTTTAGTCTTTGTTTTCAGTTTCTTAAATTCTTCATATGAGCTTAACCAATTATCTAAGATGTTATCCAAACATTCAACAACTTTCTGTTCTCCGGATTCATCAAATTCATCCGAGAATATCAAGTTCTTAACCGTTGTTACATCCAAAATTGGATTACACTCAATTAATAATCTCTCATAAACATCCACATTACTATTTTTTTTTGCCATAATAAAACCTCCTATAATTTAAAAAATATAATTTACAAGTTCATAATTTCTAATTAATCTCTCTCCATAATAAAGGATGTAAAAATGGCGCAAACAAAAAGGACGACTGTATGTTTCAACAGCCATCCCTTAAAGGATAATTATTTATACTAATACAATATCATCATCAATCTAATAACTACAATAACAGTACATCCTAACCATGTAATCAAGCTAGTACCAAGCCCTAATAATACTGCTTTTGAAAACCATTTTTCGCCAGTCACTTTTTTAATGACTATAGCTGCAATGAATCCAAATATCAGTACTATTATTCCTGCCAAAGCACTTAAACCTGCACACACACATAATTTTTCACCTAACGCTACTATTTTTATAATATCTTTTATCATCATAATAATTACCTCCTTTTATTTATTATCCTTTAAATAAAGAATGTAATTATTGCGCAAAAAGAAAAATATAAGAGGAGAAGCCTTCCTTTAGACTTCGTCCTCCATATTTTAAACTATTTA
>Ga0065711_1002156_pt1 | contig 36108 bp, 27 predicted proteins | sample Hoacrofraction12_FD_59098 | JGI IMG/M metagenome (GOLD analysis project Ga0065711, IMG submission 59098) | Hoatzin crop microbial communities from Cojedes, Venezuela - Epithelial fraction 12 v2 (version 2) | ecosystem: Host-associated > Birds > Digestive system > Esophagus > Crop | place...
TGTTTTTTTTTTTTTTTTTAAGTCTATCAGTTTGGCTCTAGATTTTTCTTTGCTGTCAATGTACAGACACAGTCTGCACAGCCCGTGGGCACCGCCACGGTGCGATCACCCCTCTGGAGGTGCTGATGTTCTGCGCTGAGTACCCGAGGAACACAATGGCCACTTGTGGCAACTGTAGTCGGTGAGGTGAATGTGTAGTTACGAGACTAGCAAACAGGCCTTGCCGCACATGGCTCTTGTCTTACCTTAGCAAATTAAAGAGCAGCAAGGAATATTCTCCGTTGCCAGTGACAGATACTAATCCCTTCTTAGCACAGCCCCCTGCAAACTTCTGGCCCAGGCTAACTAGCGTCGACTCAAAACCCTCCGTAACATGACTGGGGAAGAGCCATATGGTAGGGACCCTTCTCCATGGGCACACTGTATGGACACAACCTGCTCTGCAAGCAAAACACGCTTACCATCATGGACACAGGTTGGTCCATATACAGCTCCCGTCAATCACTTTGGACACACAATAAAAAATTATGTCCCTGTTTGAGGGTTGTTTTTTGTTTAATTTGTTTTGTTGTCTTTTTTTGGCTTTGCTTTAAAGTTTTGAGAGAGAGACAAGTTGGGAAACCTTAGGCCCCTGAACTTTTTTGTCTGTAAATCAGTTATAAGCATGTTGAACAGCCCGTCACCCAAGGCAAGTTACTTATTTAAAGGCTATGGTGATCTCATTTGCTGTTTATGAATGTAAAACTTCATACTTTTGCTTAACTGGAGTCATTCTGTTGTTTAGGAGCAGTGTGTTGGTTAGGATCTGAGTGCAAGAAAAACTAAACTGTAACAGCAATAACACAACCATGGTAATATAAATATCGAAGCAAGTTTGTAAGAGAGTGATTTCTATAGCCCATACGACTTAGCAGAGTTAATGAAAATGTAGTGTACAAAAAGTGTGAAAGGTGTGAAGAGAGTAGGTTATTAAAATTTTCCTCAGTGTAAATATTTGTATCTTTTTCCTTCAAGCTCTCATGCTTTCTTAATCCTTATGAAAGAAAAGCAAGATGACAACCTAAAGTGTTCACAGAACACTGAATTTACTAATATAGAGTATCAACCTACATCTGCATTTCCACTGCAGTTACCTGAAATCTGTCACCAACAAAAATAACAATTTTTTTGACTGGGCCCTATTTTACCTTATGGAATAGGACGTTGCTGAGCTGGTCTGGGCCCATTACCAGGTGATGCCTCACAAGCTGAGTAAGCTACCAGAACAACACTCCGTCATAACTGCTAGATGTAACAGGTGACCTTACCGGCACAGGATGAGGTGACAGGCGTATGAAATTAGTGTCACTGTCAAGCTGTTTGTAATCCAAGCCCTCGGCCTGGGAGCCCATCTTTGCAAATGGGCACATAATCAAACAGAAAGGAGGCAATGGCAGGCGGTAGGAAAAAGGGTAAATAGCCCTCTTTTCCTGTCACTTCTACCACAGGTCCTCAGCATCTCCTCTGCTGCCGGCCAACTGGAGAACTCGGAATCCGACATCTGTACGAGGCAAGGCAAAGCTGTGCCTGTGCCACCACCACGCAACGCACAGAGCATGCCAACTGCCCAGCTGCTGTGCTTCAGGTGAGCCAGAAAACGCCACAAAAAAGAGATGATCCAAAGTGCGACAAGCCAGGGAGCGCACGTCCAGGAGCTGGATTGTCTTGCTGGGCATTAGCCGTGCTGCGTGACATGCCAGTAGGTTATCTGATCTGTGCTGCTGGGACACATCTTTCAGGAAACAGCCTGTCCAGCAGGCTGATTTTTTTTTTTTTGCCAGAGAGACCATCATTGTGCTGAAAGCTGAAAAGCACAAAAATGCTTACCCTCATACAAGTTATGCAACCCAAATCACGCAACCTCTAGTGACAACAAAGCAAACTGTGAAAGAGCGTATTCACTCACGATACTGCCGTTGTCTGATGCTGTTCGTGAATCGACAAAATACAGTAGGTCCCTGAACACAGTTTAGCAAAAAAAATTTTAAAAAATCAGCAGAAAGTAGTTTTTCTGCTGTTTAAAGAAACATCAAGTGTCTTAACTTCTGACTCTGTAAATCAGCGTTACTTCAGGTTTCACATGCACTTGTATCATTTTAGCTAAGGGAATAAAACACGATCCATATCTGCAAATATCAACAGCAATGCTGTTGTGTAAGCTCAGGGCAGGGGGAGCACAAACTCATGTCCAAGACCTGGTTTAGTCCATATTTTCCATGGTACAAGCCATGCACTTACATTCCTTCCTCCACCCTGTGCTCTTAAATCACATGTTATTATAATTTAGTAATACTTATCTCATGCTCAGCTTCAAACTCCTGACCTATTTATTTTTTAAGGTGTCTCTGGAATGTTTAGTCTTGAGATTTTCAGTGATGCAAGAGGAAATTTGTGGAGTATTTACAAGATTCAGGCACTAAACACATTGCTGATGTTTGTTTGTTTTTTCTCAAATGACTTCCCAGAGACTTGCATGTTTTTTCCCTCGTACATTTTACTGCTCCTATCTCCATTGTCTTTATGGATGGAGAAGCTTGGTATGGTGTCAAAAATACCATTGGGGCTACACTTCCTACTGGGCTTTGTTTGCTCTCCCCCCCACCGCCCAAACTCCAGTAAAATACACTTCGGTGTTTGGGATTTCCCATTCATCCCAATTAAAACAAAGCCAGTGAAGTTTCCCCCACCAAACCGTGTGCCTGTTTTAAAGAGGCAGCAGCCACCAGCTCTGGTTTTGTCAGGGATGAAAAGAGGGCATCGCAGCTGTAAGGCAGCACAGATGTGTGAAATGGGTTTCACACGCTGCTCAGCTACCAGTGGGGTGGCCATGTACGATTCAGTCTGCGCTCAGTCAAGAAAGGGAACAGCGTTCAAAGCCACGCCAGCCATCACCTCTTACATACCCTGAGTGTCCCTTTTGACTGCCGTAGCTTTGCCGAAAATAACACGTTTAGCCTTTTGTCATAACTATGAGAGTCCCAGTGACAAGGAATGCAGGTCCGCCTTTTAGTGCTGCCAGGCACGTGACAATGCAGCCGGTGGGGGACGGCTGCTGCCGGCGAACGGCGGCCGCTGTGCCAGTGACGCTCCTGCTGCAAGGTTCTGCGTGACTGCCATGCACGTCGTGCCAGCGACGCTCCCGCCACAAGGTCATGCGTGACTGCCATGCATGCTGTGTCAGCGACGCTCCTGCTACAAGGTCACACGTGACCTCTGCGCCTGCCATGCCAGCGACACTGCTGCCGCAAGGTCATGTGTGACCACCACGCACACTGTGCCAGCGACGCTCCCGCCACAAGGTCATGCGTGATCTCCGCGCACAATTCATCGCAGATGACTGATCGGCACACAGCAAAACTAATAATTACACAGCTCTTCATTTCCAGTCGTCTCCGTAACATGAATTTTATCCCGGTGTGAATGATCTGGGCCACGCAGGAGTAAACTCGTGAACCAGAAACCCAGCAAAGCCCACAGGTGCAACTCAAGCCTTCTCGACCCCATTCTCCACCCCAGTGCTCGTTAACTTCTTGCTCTCTGCAGACATTTACCAAAGACAAACAAACAACATATTTCTCTGTGTTCATATATATTATTTCAATATTTCCATTTTGTATTTCTAAGCGGAATCTGTAAAACTCAACCAATCTTACCCTGTGTGCCCTCGCCAGCCACTCTCAGTGTGCACGTGTTAAGTGTTATAGCATCTTTCTGTGACTCATAAGTCTATAATTTTATTAGAAATATTCATTTAGACACTTTTTTAACAGGAAGAACATAAATACAAATTTTCTACCCCTGTCAGTTACCTAGGCTCCTCAAGTTTTTTTGCAACAAATGTTGCCTTCTCACACATGGAACAGACCTTCTGCCCCTGCAAAGGAATTCAGAGCCCTCCAGACGTGTGAGTGCAGACTCCTCCACTGATTGCTGCACTTGCCAGAAAAACGCTGCAGGAAAACATATGCCCCATGCATGCACCACGTAAATATAGGGAAGGACATTTTAAGTCAGTAGAGGGTAAAACTTTCTGTAGAGCGGGTGTGTGTAAGAGTATCTGCATAACTTGGAGTTATCCCTAGAAGCCCAGGGAAGCAGTGAAAGAATGGAAGGGAAATAGCTTGAATTTCTACATTTCACCCCACCCCCAGCCAGCAAACAAGTATGCATCAACAGAGATTTTGTCTGCAAATGAAGGTGCACCTGGGGGAGGTGAGACAGAGGAAAAAAATTATGTATATATACACACACACACACTCACACACACGCAATCAATTCTAAACAAGGACTTTAGGACGTGGTCACCACATACTGAAATGCTTCAAGACCTGCTTGCTTTAAGCTGATGTCCCTCAGTCTCTTAAGCCAACCCAGCAACTGGCTGCCAGGGTGCCCCACTCCTCTGCACCCTACAGACCAAGATGTAGGAAAAATGTGTATATCCAAACTAAGGAAGAAAAGCGTTCTAGCAAACCCTTTCTTTGTGTTTCTGGGATACAGCTTACCTGTACCTTAGCATGCCTTATGGGGTGCCAAAAGTGCTCTGGACAGTTGCACGCTTCTGACAGCCAAACACTTCTTCGGAATCACCTCAGTACAATAAGCTGGAAATGCCACATTTGAATCTTTCTCATTTACCAGATAAGGAGAAGGCTCTGATGTTTGTGTTCTTACTGTGGAAAAGTCTTCCAACCCTATTTACAAATCTTCAGCTAGTGAAATTTGGTCATTAATACCCTAGCACCGAGTAGCATCTTCTGCGAATAGTAAGTAAAAATAGCCTACTTGTGAAACAAGGTCTTGGTTTGCACAAGTAAACATTTCAGACTTAGAAACTGTGTTACCAAAAAGTTGGTGGCTAAATCCTTATAGCTTTACTTGCTTTTCTTGTGTAGCCTATTTCTTTGTACCAACTGCTGTGGCATTCACAAGTAGCATCCATAAAATGCCTGAGGTCAGGACCCCAAGATTTTGCCAAATGCTAAGAATATCTCGTAAGATGTTACCAGACAAGCAGCACTAAATGAGAAGAAACATGCAAAGACCAAAGAACGAGCTGAGTCTTTGCTCACTACAGCAAATTGCCACTAGGATCTGCCGAGACTGTCAAAGGATCCAGTTTTACCCTCCAAGTTTGTTTCTGTTTTGCTGATTGCACTACTTTTTTGTAGCTCATCCACAGTGAATAAAACTTTGTTTTAATTTAAAAAGAGGTCTCGTGCTCTATTTTTACTGCAAGCAAAACAACCGATTCCCCCTCCCCCCAGCAAAACACAGCGCAGGATCCCAGTCCCTGGCAGCTGCTGCCGACTTTAAGCACCATATATAAGGTATTAAACCATCCACTTTATGTTCTAATAACATTAACAGTCTCACATGAACCAGGACATTCAGAGTTAAAGCTGAAATTCTCTCCCTAAGTCACCACATTGTGTCTAGGTACAGTATTGCAGCACTTAATCAGGGGGCCTCTGAGCAGTGGGGGGTTCATACCATATGTGCTATAATACCAAAGCACAGCGGGGTGAGTTAAGGACAGAGTTTTAGACTTAACTCTGAATTTCTTAGTTTCTGCCAGTCCATGCTTAATGTTTTTGAAAAAAATTGCACTAGATGTGTCTGGAGAGTTACTTTCCTCTTAAAAGAAAAAAAAGACGTGATGGGGGTGGGGGACAAGCCAGGATGATTTCTCAAGAAAAGATGGAAGTAGGTATCCAATGCCAACCATCTACCATGTAAGTGTGAACATATTGATATTCTAAAAACATTTATACAACTTTCAAACACATTAACTTCTTCCAGATGACTGCAATAAAGCTACATTAAAAATAGTTTCAACATGAAGTTAATAGTTTTTAAGTAATTTAGTGAAATTTAGAGTTTGGTAAGCACTGCAAAATATACTCTAACAAGATGCTTACATTTTTAAAATCAATACTATTTGTGCTAGATTTGTGCTTCTTCTTGGGAACCCTGTTAGATATTTTGTATTCAGTATGTATTAAACAAGTTTCAGATTCAGAACTGATCCTCAAAGAAACCCCATAAAACAACCTGCAAGAAGGTGAGGAGGCTAAATTTGCCAGTGTAACACTGAATTTTCCTAGGGCAGCTCTATGTATCTCCTAGCAGTATCATGGGAAGACAGAAAAATAGATCATTTACTTCTGCCTAACGTAACAGAAGATAACAGATATTTAAACATACAGCACTTACACATCCTCAAATGAAAACAAGAACGATAACAGAAGTTGAACCAAAACTGTAAAGCTAGTATTAGTTTCTGGAAACAACACTTCTACAGGGTACATCTCACCTGTTGTTAAGGTGAAATTTTTTGTTTATTAAACAGTTGTCAGTCTCATCCAGGCACCTACTATTCCTACAGCAAAGTGGCAAAGTAAATTTCTATAATACATACTACTTACCTTCTCCTCAAAAGAAATTCACTGGTCCTCAAATCAAAATCCCTTTTCATAAGTAGAGGGTAGGTCATTTGCTAGAACTATTCATTATGGCTGCACCATCTGCAAGTGAAATCAATTAACAGAAAATGAGCACCATCTGAAGGGTGTTGCCCTCCACTCACTAAGGCAGGTTTGGTGGAAGGTCTGATACAATACACTGTACCTTGGCGAACAACCATCAATTCACCTGAGGATTTCTAACATGGGAAACCAGCAAGGTCTACAGGGAATTTTTGAGACAGGTACGTGAAACATACCCTTAAGAACAACCCCCAGTGAAAACACAAGTTCACCTCTTCAGAAAAAAGCTCATTAAAAACTAGCAGATCTCACTGGTTTTATTGCAAACCAATCAACCTGAACCTGTAAAGGAGTCTGACCTCACCCAGATTCATGGGTCTTCTATTTTTGACTTTACCTGCTAGTGATAAGAATTGATTTCAAAGCTTCTAAAATTAGCTCTGTGCACCAAAGGATGGTTATACTGAGTCTCGGCAATGTTACAGTTTTACACATTTTGCTGTTCTGTGTGTGCTCTCTAATTGGAAATGTATAACCCCTAAATCCAGGAACCGGTGACTGAGTTCACTTTCCTCCTGGAGGAGTGCTTGGAAATTGACTTCCTTGTAAGTGAGGTTGTTTTCCTGGGATGCAGGTGGAAATCAGAGGGTAGTTCTCATAAAGTTAACAAGGTCACTTTGTTGGGCTCAGGCCTCATGTAATTTAAGTCACCTACTGATGATGAAGGGAGGTAACATTCTCTGCCACTACAAATCAGCCCTCCGAAACCAAAGCAGTGATCTTTTGCAGTTTTGACCCACCAAAAATGAATGGATTAAAAATGTCCAAATAATCAGAAACAGAAGAGGTTTAAAAAAAAACCACCCTAAATATTTATATAGTAGTATAAGAAAAAGAATGTGTTTGTTGGGAAGTAATTCTACCCTATTCCATTTAAGCATTTTGTACTGCAAGATATAAACACATTCATAAGAACATCAACACGGGCAGGCAGCACCAAAACCACAGACGTCACACCGAGTCATTAAACCAGAAAGAAGGCACCCCTATGTCTTGCTTTTATCTTTCACACTTTTTAGCTTCTTTTGCTCACATGTCTACCCTCCCTGCTTTTAGGCTGGAAGAAACTGTGAAGTGGTAAAAGGAGTTTGTGCTCATAAAGGTTTGATGACTCGACCATCTGGCTGGGAACGCTCATAAAGGAAGCCCTGCAGAGGTTAAGGAGGTCAGAGACTACACAAGCCGGGGCTGAGGTGGGTCCCAGCGCTCCTCTGACTAGCACCCCAATTCTGCCCAACTGGTTGTAAGGTGCTCCTGTCAACCTCCAGAGAAAAGGGTCTCTGTGGATTGCTGATAAACACCACTGCTTTCTCTTGCTCACTTTCATAATTCTGTGGAAACATCAAGGAAACCTCTCTGCCCGTATCCCATTGTAATCACTTCCATCCTCTCCCAGTGCTCAGCTCATTAACAAGTGACCTGAAGGCAGGGGAAAAAACCCACAACTTTTGTATAATGGAGCCTTGCTGTTTAGAGACTATAAAAGTAAACAGGGCCTGGTTCACTTAAAAAAAAGAAAAAAAAAAAGAAGAAAAAACCCCCAAAATGTGCTCTTTAACACTTAAGACTAACTGATTTTTAAAATTAGCTACGTAATAGGTATCTGGGTAATACATTCTTGCACTTGCAAATTAATTTTCCCCTCTAGAAATGTTATCCAGAGCCACAACTGTTTACACCACAGTTCTGTGCTACACGCCCAAAAAGCACACGTTTCAAACCTGTACACAAAAGTTATAGTATTCTGCTGTACTGACTGTCCTGGCAGCAAAGTGCCCAGCATCAGGTTTATGAATCGCAGGCTTCATTAGTCTTAAAATGGTAAAAAAGGAAGACGCATTCTAAAAAGTGTCATCCTTCATCTGAGAGGGTAGTGCCTGACACATTAGTAATCTGTATGCTCAATTAACCACTGGCAGGCTCATTTTTTCTGTGCCTCTCGCTCAGCCTCTCCCCCCAGCCCTTCTCCTAACCACTCCACCCTTCCTTCTGACCAAAACCTTCAGCCCTTCCATTGAGAGCCCTGACTACATGCAAACACTCCATTACAGGGTGGTTTGAGGGATTACTTTTGGCTGCTACTCGTACTCTCTCTACCAATTTCCAGTGAATAGTCAAAGAATCTTTTGCTGTCTTTTGCTTTTGATTACCAGAAGTGAATACACTCAGATCCTTTACTGTTATAAGTTAGTTGACACATTCAAAATCTGTCTCGGAAATTAACATAGTTTAGTTATCAAACCATAATTTGTATTCTTAGCTCTTGAGACGAAGAACATGGGGAAGTAAAATCATGTATACTTCTTTTCCATAAAAAATAGTATTTTTATTAATCTGAGATCAGTTTGTGAATCCAACATTTGAATCTACGCACGATTTTGGGTTTTTTTCCATTATTTAAATATATCCTTAATTATATGGGCAGCCTCACAGAAACACTTTCAACAGTCACAGTTTTGGGTAGGAGGAATAAACAGTGGGGAAAAGCCCCACAAAAGAAGAGAGGGAAAGTTAACAGGTAGGAGACACAGCCAATCAGAACAGAAAGCCAGTGTCCTAAATGGTTAATCCTCCATAACTATTAGCATACACATGATTAACTGTATAGTCGACCTGATTAAGTGTGTCTGTACATTATGCTAATCCCTGCATGCTGATTGGCTGACCTGATTAATGGTACACCAGACTGTGCGGCGATGGAAGGAAGATGTGCCAGTCTCACAGCCTCTCTGCAAAGAAAGCAGGGGAAAATAGGAGAGCTGTGCACAGCCAGTTACCCAACGCGCGGCAAAGAAAGGGGATGAGAGGGAGAGATCACGCTCCTTGTGTCTGAACACTAAGTTTGAGACATGGAGCTTAAGAGAGTGAAATTGCTTTTATAGTTTTGCTTTCTAAAATTTAAGTCTGTCTTTAGAGTTCTTTTTAGGTGCAGGTCAGATATTTACCTGTTCTAGAGTTTGCCTATGCCTCTCTGTATATCTCCCAGCACCCAAATGCATGGGATACCTACCACAGGAAAATATAAGCACTCTGCACTAACTGCCTTTAAAAATCCTTCTGAAAAAGTACATTATCACCAGTCTTGTGCTTCTGTATCTTGTTGAATGCACAGAATGTGTAATTTTCAACCATATTTTTAAAGCAACTCGTTTCAGCTAGCTTTTAAGCACTGATTCAAAGTATTTCTGAGTCTGCAGAGGATATCCACTCTCCAGAGGAGACTTCAGTGGTGGTTTCGGGACTCGGTGGTGAAGTGCTCTAAAGATAAGTGCCTGAAAATGCAATTCATTGATGCCCCTACCCTGTCTGCCTGTAAAAACAGATGATGTATATTTAGCAATACACTCCCGCCTGTTATTGAGTTATTGACACTGAAAGTCAGCAGTCTTATTAAGCTGAAAGGACTTGCTAAACGTCTTCAAGAGAAGCTTAATGTTTAAACAAAGAAGTAAAACCAGACGTGCTCCTTGTCTTTTTCTCCCTCAAACATGCCATGGTCTACATGTATTAGGTAAGCATCTAGCATCTAACATAGTAAAAGTGCACATGCACATCAGTGTAAAAATACAAAGTGTCTAGAAAGTCTGTATACTATTGATACACACCATCTGTTCTAGGTCAGGTACGTAAACAGTTTTAGCTATGTACATTTATCCAGAGCAACTCAAAGGGATTAAACCTCTGGCCCTTCAAGTGGTGCATAGCTTTTCTTGAGTTACTTCAATAAGGTATTCATGGGAGGTCAATCTAGTTATAATGGGTCAAATTTACCCTGTGTTTGCATCAGCTGCTGTCGGCAAAAGTCTGGACTGTGGCAACAAGTCTAGAATCTGCTCACACAAAACAAGGTTCCCACAGGCACTCAAGGAGTCAGAGACTGTCAGTGCTAAAAGTAGGGAGCTCAGACTGGGGCATCGCACCAGTTAGACTGGTAGAGAGTTGTGAGCCAGTGCACAGGGACTAAAAATACAGAAAAGTTGGGCTGTTAGTGCTCTTCTTGCCCTTCTTCAGGTGAATTCCTTCATGGCCTGTAACTCCAGACCTGCGGACACCTGTGTTCATTGAACACTGGCAGTATCGGTGTGAGAGACTGACTCAGCCCTTCTGTTTTATCTCCTGATGCTAGTCATGGCATTGTGTCTGTAAGCAACTGTGTCACACAATCAAGAGAGAATCCAAAACACCAATGGCATGTGCATCAATAATTGGTTAAATTTTATTGGATAAGTTAAACTGTTATTTTTAATTACTTATTTATTTCTGGTAATCAATTACTATCTCTGGAATGATTCAAGGGATGTTTATTTTCACTATTAGTAATAGGTTCCTAGATACCTGGGCTACCTATATATTACATTGGAATAGTAACTGTCTCAAACAAATTGTTAAAAAGATGAATACACTGAGGACAGAGCTACCTAGAGCCAGCCAATATGAAATGCTGCAGAAGAAGGTACGTCTTAAACAGTCCATCCTGCCAAACAGAGACCTAACTTGGGTGGAAGTCCCTTTCTTCCTTCCTGTGGCCTGCAGCCCAGAACCTGTAATTAAAGGCAGTTGTCTACATTTGCTGCTTGCGTAGAATGAGCTCATTCTTTGAAAGTGTGATGCAACATGAGGCCATTTCCTCTCGTCCGATTGCTAGTCACCTGGGAGAAGAGACCAACACCTGCCTCACTACAACCTCCTTTCAGGACCTGCAGAGATTCCCCTGCAGCCCATGGAGAAGACCACGGTGAGGCAGGCTGTCCTCCTGCAACCCATGGAGGTCCATGATGGAGCAGATATCTACCTGCAGCCCGTGGAGGACCCTATGCCAGGGCAGCTGGATGCCGAAGGAGGCTGTGACCCCATGGACACCCTGTGCTGGGCCAGGCTCCTGGCAGGACCTGTGGACCCGTGGAGAAAGGAGCCCACACTGGAGCAGGTTTGTTGGCAGGACTTGTGACCCTGTGGGGGAACACACACTGGAGCAGTCTGTTCCTGAAGAACTGCACCCGTGGGAAGGACTCATGTTGCAGCCCGTGGGAAGGACCCATGCTGGAGAAGTTCATGCAGAACTGCCTCCCATGGGAGGAACCCCATGCTGGAGCAGGGGAAGAGCATGAGAAGAAAGGGCTGGCAGAGACAACGTGTGATGAACTGACCGCAACCTCCATTACCTGTCCCTCTGCACCTCTTGGGAGAAGCAGGTAGAGAACTCAGGAGTAAAGCCCTGGAAGAAGGGAGGGGTGGGGGGAAGGTGTTTTTAAGATTTGGTTCTATTTTTCATTATCTTACTCTGATTTGATTGGTAATAAATTAAATTAATTTTTCCCCAAGTCAAGTCCGTGTTGCCTGTGATAGCAATTGGTGAGTCCTTATCTCAACCAATGAGCCTTTTGTTATGTTTTTTTTCCCCTGTCCAGCTGAGAACTGGGAGTGATGGAGTGGCTTTGGTGGGCACCTGGCATCCAGTCAGAGTCAACCCACCACACTGGGTTTGCAATAGGTGAGTGGGACCTAGAAGCCCTACTTCACCCTACTTTTGATGTGCAAGTCACCGCCCCCTTCTAGTAACAGAAATTCATCCAGGTTACAAAAGACAGCAAACAGAATTGTATCCCCATATCTCTAAGGAGTTCTCTTGTAGTGTCAGGAAAGATTACAACTTATTTTAACTTTGTACTAGCTAAAGTTACCTTTACCAGCATACCAAGCCTACCAGGGCACGCTGTTAGTAGAAATCCCCATTCCTGTGAATTCCAGCTTCTGCTAAGTGAACCAATTGCCAATGTCTCACAAAAATGTTAGGCTGATTAGCAGAAATGTTTAATAAATACCTAAGGAATATAAGAAAACAGTATTTTTAGGCTAATGTCCAAAGAGATACAAATCCTGTTCCTCTTTCAGTTTCCTGCTAAAAAGGTGTAGCAGTTTGTGACCCTAGTGCTTCTCAGATAAAGGTGTAAAAGTGATATTTTGCAGAGGGATTTTTTAAGGGTAGCGTTGATTCATGTCAAAGAAAACAAGCAGATTACTCACTTAATGTGCCTCTGACATGTCTCCGCTTCTGGTTACAGAAGTTCAGTCACAATTGCCTCTGAGCTGTGTGGCACAGAACAGGTGTAGCTTCATTTTGAACATGATATTCTGTTGATTAACGCAGAGTGAAAATTCATGAGATAGGCTTATGCATATAGTTTACTTTTATCAAAAGTTTCTACAAAGTGGCCAATGCTTTCTCTATGTGACTTGTAGTTTTTGTAAATGGAAGCACTGCTTTGAATGGACACAGCAAGTATGGTAGGTGCAGGTAGAAGCAAAAGGTTCTCAGATAGGAATTTACTAGAGAAAAGTCTCCCTCTCTTTACTTGAAAAAGACACAGGCAAGTTATTTGTCTGCAAAAAATATTCATTTACTGCTCGTAGTTCTTGAATCATTAGCTTTTCAAAGTCTTTACTCTGTGGTTTAATCCCAATTATTCAAATTTTAGCTGAGTCCTGTAAATAGCTCGGCACTCTTTCTTCTCATCAAAGGAAGGGGCACCATCACAGTTCTGCTACAAACATCTGTACATGTGTATTTAACAAACTCGCAGCCAATGCTGCAAGTAGTTTTCTGCTAGCGTATGATCTGGCTTTGCAGCTTTTTAACTGTGGTTTTATTTGTGTCCAATAAGGAGGTGTTTGAAGATTAAAATCAAAGTTTTAGTTAAAAGTAGTAAAACAATCCTTCAGCTGGTCATCTATGTACATTTCCAAAACTCCACCAGTCCTCCTGAAAAATAAGGTAAGCCAACAACCTTGGAGCCCATCCTAAACGAATTTCACTGGCTTCTGTGTTTATGCTGTGGTTTTATCACTCAGTTAATTCTCCATTTCTGAGGGCAAATTTTATTTTAAAACACTTAGCCTTTTGTGAACCAAGGACAAGAAACCAAGGGGTGAAAATTCCAAAGCCAAGGATACCTCAACAAGGAATGCCTTCAGGCCAGTGCCCTGGAGTTTAACTCGGGGATTCATTTGCTCAGATATTTCAAGTGAATGAGTTATTGAAGTATAACAAAAAGAAAGAGGTGGGCTTTTACATGACTAAAACCCATGCAGGTTCAAGGTTTGGAAAATGTGAGGGAAAAGCATGACAGCAAGCAGAGGAGGTTAATCAAAGCATGAAAAGAAATACATAATACACAGGATTATTTTGGTCCTGACTGTATTCCTCCATCTCCGTTATACGGAGAAAGCCACTTCTTCCTCTGAGACAGGTAAAATACAGTCCTTTCTTGTACATTCTGAATTCTTTACCAAAACTTGGAGCCCACATAAGACTTTGAGGGAATTTATAAAAAGAGGGTATTCCTCACTGGCTAAAGAAGGCTTGAAAAGAATGAAAGTGCCATTACACTGGCAGTATTTGCTAGCAGCTGCATCTAAGACATCACTGTTTCCATCTAAACTGAGAGACAGTTGCATGAGAAATGAGCAATGCCTGTGAATTAAAAAAATGTTGGGGAAGAAGTTCAGTATGCTGTTACCTGGGTTTGGTGTCCTGCTCAGAGGCAAAGGTAGCCCACCAGCTTGCTGAGGAAAAGCAAGAAGTCAACACACTAACAGAGAATATGTCTAAGCATATTTATGGTTAGGTTGGGATATCTGTTGTCAATAGTTTAATTTTGTATACATTTTAAAATAAAGTGTTGAGACTACTTGAGAAGGTATATGTTTCAAAGGGAAATCAGAATTTGCTGAAGAACAGAGTATGAATTGCTGGAGTGCAGAAAGGGTGGATCAGGAGTCCCTAAAAACCCAATTATTTTCTCCTAATAATATGAACTCATCCAGGCCATGAACAGATCTGAAAGTTTTGGTCATAAGGAAGAATTTATGTGAAAAAAGGAGAACAGTTGCATTGGCACTAATCCAGGATAATTTTACTACAACCAGTAGTCACCCTGGAAATGCCAGACAGAGCTCCACCTCCTGATATAGGCTGTAACAGGTGCCTGAGCAGAAGCTGTTGTGATAGCCTCCAAGACTGAAATGTGTCGTCACTTATAATCATGTACATTTTGGTCCGGAGAGGGCAAGGATTGGTATACCGTTCACTTTGCAACTTACACACCTAACTGGCTGACATGAAATCCCCCGCTTCACCCCACCAGCGTTCTTACCCTTCCTCTCCCATGTGTGCTATAGCAGCAGAACAGCTGTTCATCTCCTTTCATCTGGGATTCTGCTTTTGTTTAGCCTTGACGACCACAAATCACATCACTACAATGACCATTCTCATTGTGCCAAAGGCTGACGGAAAAACAGATCCACTTCAGGGCTCCCATTCAGAAAGCCCAGTGAAGGAAGTGGAGACTGGTGTTTTCCTGGTTCCTATCCAGATTATTTTCTAGCCTGCAATCCATTTCTGCTCATACCTGACAAGGTGCCACATTGACACTGAAGCCCATGTGCTGGCTGTCGGTCATGGCTAATGTGCTACGCAGGATAAAGGGTGAAGGCAGGTGGTGCTGGAGGTGTAAAAGCAAAGGCTGCAGCCATTGAAATTGTCTCTGTACTAATTGGCAGGAAAAGGGCACTGATAGGCATGGATTGTCAAGATGGCTTCTCTGACCCTTCTGCTTAATCCAAATGAGTAATTAATGAGTGTGTTATGATTAGCACTGCAGTAAACTCTTCACTAGACAAATACTTTAAAGCTCTCAGGCTTTAGCTCACCAGCTGATTGCCATTTGGCTAGCAGATTTGTTTCCCTCTGAGAGGCTGAACACACCCATTAGTCATGCAGGGGGAGAACACGGCTAAAAAATAAAAATAAGAAATCCTACCAAAATGACACCACCATGAAAGTGGGAATGCACATTTTCTCAGCAGAGCTGACAAAACAAGTTATAATATATAGGGCTGTTGTGTATTAGCAGTAGTTAGCAGCTGATGAATTGAAGGAGGGATTCTGTACTGAGCATCAAAAAATGTAAAACACGTACTTAAAGGCTTCTTTTCTCTTCCTCTGAAAGAATCAGCAAAACAGGAGACAGGAGCCATTAGCTTCCCTTTGTCACTGGAATGTATCGGACGGATTCATGATGGAAAAGTGTTTTTATCCAACATTTTTAGTGTCAGCTCTGCCAAAAATACCAGCAGCCTGAAGATGGATTTGTTTTGATACCAGCAATACCTTACTTAATTGGGATTCCCCATTAAGTTGTGGCTGCTGAGATTTTACAAGAGAAGCTTGTGCATTTGCGGTTGGATTGGGGAGCAGGATATTCTTCTCTGCTTCCTCAGTTTGATGTCAGCTGAGGCTGACAGGGCACAGAATTTACAGGACGGTCAGCGCAGGAAGACCAGAGGCTCTTGCTTCAGACTTGGGTAACTTTGAGATAACCAGTACCGGAACCAGTTGGCTCCTGAGAGAGGTGAAGAAGAGAAGATGCACAGAAATCCAAGCAGCCTACCAGCCCCAGGAGCAGCCCCAGCACTTTTAGGCAGACATTCACCATTGGGAAGAACAGGAGAAGGCAGTGTGCGCTATGCATTTGACGGACTGTCACCTGTGAGAAAGGGACAGAAAGGACCAATTTCTGTTTCCACACTTGTCAGTTAGTCACTTCTGGCCAACTCTGGATTTGTGCAAACTGGAAATGGAACAAATAAAAAATAAAATAAATAGAATAAAAAATAAAATAAAATAAAATAAAATAAAATAAAATAAAATAAAATAAAATAAAATAAAATAAAATAACCCCAAGCACATTTCAGGCTTCCCCAGGCAAGCCTAACTCTGTGTCACATGTTAATTGCAGCGACTACAAAGAAGCGAGACATATGACTGCCACCTATCTCTTCCACTGCCCTTAAAACAAATGTAAGGGACAATTAACAACAGATTAGCTCCATGTCCTAGTTTGCCATGTGAGGATGATCGCTGACCTTCTCATTTCATCCTCATTAGTGTCTCCGGCCAACAGACCCATTGCTCTTTAATCATCACCCATCATCCTTTGCTTCAACACATGGACACAAATGATGTGTTGCCAGGAAGGTCAGGGGTCAAATATGAGTTTTGTTGTTGCTGGAGTGCAAACTGGAGGCAATGGGGTCAACTTTGGGGCAAATCTTTGCGGCAGTCTGTTGGAGTGGAGAAACTATTTTGAATGCATGAAGCATGACACCCACTGTGTTTTTGTTTTCTCCTTGCAGATGGAATTTACTCAAAGATTTTTTTTTTTTAAATTTTCTAATTTTTTAGTGGCATGCAAAAAACACACAAGCAGAAACAACTGGCGATTCGTTTTCTTTCTGAGAATGAAAGGTTAAATTGCAAACGAATAGGATAAGTGCATCCAGGGTGTCACATGGATTTTTTTTTGCCTTTCAAAGCTGCATGTTGTTCATAAAGTTATGAATGCTGGAAGCTTTTCAGGCTGCATCTCTTCATGCTGCTGCTACTCTGGTGTTACTTTCCAATTTGCCATGGATAGCCTCTGAAGACTGACAGGGCTGAAGGCACCCAGTGCCAGTCTAAATGAGCCCCATTCATTTCTTGCCATGGGCATATGGCATGTCATTGTCCTCGGCCACCGAGGCAGAAGTGATGCAATTTGTTGGCATGTCCTGTCACAGCACAAGCTATCTATCCCACTGAGCCCCTAGAAAACAACAGAAGTCAGAAAAGGGCAGCCAAAAACTTCACAGCTTTATCACAAGAACACACATGCACACACCACCCTGGTTAAAGGAAAAAAAAAAAAGAATCTCTGTCCTTTTTTGGACTTCTGTGGGATTTATATTTTTTTCATTTCTTCAGAGTCTCAAAAATTGTTGTGCAAATCAGCACTAAGTCTGATCCTTTTCTCACGTCCCATGAATGAAAGTTAGGCATTTTAATTCTTCTAATTTTAAAACCTAACTTTAATCTAAGACTACCGAACTGAGAAGTTCACCTTATTTTCTGTGTAGTGCATTTAGTGAGAAGTTATGAGTTAAAAAGGTGGTCAAATACGATACCTTCAAGTTGGAGATATTATACTATATACTCCCAAGAAACTATTAAAAAAAAAAATCACATCCCCTGGCTGAGAAGAAACAAACGTGTTTTTGTTTCATTTTTGAATTAACTTAAAACTTGGAGTGGTTCAGAATTCATAGCAGAACTTCAGGATTACTAAATGTTCCAGTTAAGTGAAACTGAAGAGAAGAAGGGAAAAAATCCAGTCACAATACAAAGCAACAATAAAGAAAAGGCTGAGCACACAGAAATTCAAATGTGGGGAAGAGAGAGGGGGAGAGAGGTAAGAAAAAAGCAGGGGGGTGGAAGGGTGACCAGAGAGCTTCCCAGTAAGAACAAAACAGTTGAATTGACTCTGTCCTCATTTGCACCTGGCAAGCACAGTTGTCAAATGCTGCACTGAAAGCAAGGACACTGAGAAAAATAACTGAACAAAGCCAGAAGCACTGCAACGTTGAGATGGTTTAGATCAAAATACAGCAAGCACTGGACTCATCTTCCTGCCCAAAAGCCAGCCACCTGTGCCAGTCTCTTTTCTGGAAAGAGTTCCAGTCTTCGTGTCTAATTCAGCATTTCCTACAGTGAGAAAAATATGCTTTTCATTTAGGTCTATCTTGAAGAAAATATTGGCTTAAAATGAACTAAAAAAAAAAAATTTTTACATTGAACAAGCTGCGCGAAACTCCAGAGTAGTCTGAGGGTTTTCCAAAAGCCCAGATCCCAGGATGTTTCTGAATGCTCCTATGGTATTTTGCATCTGCAAGGTTTACAGCCTGGTTTTGCCCTTCGGTAATAAGCTGTACTGCAAATAAGTTGTGTGCAATAAGTAGTGCTGCAAATCAGATAATTAGAGGTGACTGTGATCAGATTTCCACTGTAAATTAAGTATGTGATAGAATGAGTGTGAGTTTTACAAGGGCAAATTTGTACTCATAAAATGAAGTCAGATACACTACAGTTTAGTGAGAGAGGGTCCAAGGTGAAAAGTTCAAACCCAGATCCAAACTTCTCCAAAGTTTGAGGTATGCAATATTCAATTCTATCATTTTGATTTGAGCCCATTTCTAATTATATTACTGGGTTTCTGTAAACCAAATCATATGCAACATTTAAGCTTGGATGTTCAGGCTGGTTAGATTTAGAAAACAAACCCATGTTAGATGTCAGAACTAATTTTTGTAGAGACAAAAGTATCATGCTCCATATGGTTCACATTTCTGAGCACAGACTTTTTGCAATAACTAGGCCAAACGTAAGTCTGTGTGACACATATAATTACATGGGCTGTAATTACTCTTATTTCTATTTAACTGAATATCTATGATACAGTGAGTTCTCAGGTTTATTTGGCAATGCAAAGGGAGTTGTGGAACGTGTTACCATCTCCCTTCATAAATGAAAGAAAAAATAGTTCTGCCCAAATCTTCCTCTTTGAGATTTCAGTCTGAGCTGGTACCACCATCACACCGCTGACTAATTCAAAAGTTTATGGGTCTGCTCCAGTGAATGCCCCGTTGGTCGGTATTCTCACCCTGAGCTTCCTTCTGAAAACACACATTCCCAATGGATTGAAATCTGTCACATCCAAAAGTGACATTTTCCATCACTGGCCAGTGGCAAAACCAGAGGACTTTTTTTATCAAAATTAGAATATACTTTTCACATCGCAAAAAATGTCTCTTCACCTTTCAGTAGACAGGAACCCAAGTGAAAGGCTTCAGCTATAAAAGAGGCAGTTAGACGTGGAGCGGGTTCTCAGTCAGCAAAAGTCCACATATCTTTCAGGACAGTAAATGCTTGGAATTATGAAGGTATGAAAACCATTGCAAATCCGAGATAGTTACTAATACATCTAAATCTAATTGACTTGCACTGGGGCTCCTATGACTATTTCTGCAAATTGAGCATTGGAGAAAAAATAAGTAAAGGATTTTATAAATTTTATTTTTGATTTTCAAATGTTCGCACAAAGAAGCATGTCTGCTTCCCTGACAGGGAACTGCAACGGGCAAAAGCAGAAGAAACACCACTCATCAACTGCGAATGACCATGCTTTCTTTTAAACCAAACAACCAGCTCCAGTGAAAATAAATGTATAGAAAGTTTCCTGCCTCCTCATATGAATGACATAGCAGAAAAACTGACATTACTGGCCATGTGGCAAGTCAACAAAGACCATTAGAGAAAGGACAGATTTTGCCATCACAGTGACAGAAGCGTCTAACTCAAAGACACAGAAATAAAAAAACTGGCTGGGGTGGAGTGGCCCAGTCTGCTTGGCCAAGGCATTGACCATTAATACTACAAAACATTTTGAGACAAGCCTGCAGTGTCACATGTGCACAGCCACAAAAGAAAATAGAAACTTTCTCTTCTAAAGATACACTTAAAATATTTTAAACCTATTTTATTGTAGTAATAATGAACTCGGCTCAGGACATTTCCTTCATTTTAGTGACCATCTGGGGCTTATAGGCCACATCTGCCCCTCAAGTCATTGATCCCTTCCCAGCTGGCCAGTCATCTAGAGGAGGTGCTCCCGCGTTCAAGTTATTATACCTCAATTATTGTTGACTGGGTAACGTAATGGGGAGAAAACTGAAGTAAAAGGTGGTAGGTGAAAGTAGTAAGAAGAGCACATAAGGCAATGACAGTGAGTCAGAATAGCATCTGCAAAGACCAGACTCGGTAGTTTACCTCTGTTATCTACTTGTAAGACCTCCTGATGATGTTCCTACAAGAAGGAACAGGACTCTACCTTCAGTTCTTTGTGGCTTTTTTTTAACATGGTAGTGAGAGGTGAGCGCACTGCGTGCTGATGTGTGGTTTCTCTCCTAGAGCTAAGATTAACATTACGAGGAAAACAGGGGATTTGAAATATAGGTAGAAAAAATGTGAACAAAATTTGAAGAACAGGCTTTGTTAGAAGGCAAAAAATCTGCCAGCTTCCACGGCCAGCAGTATGGGAAAAGCCCATCTTATTTTAACAGCAGGGTGAAATCATCTACTACAACAGGGTACTAACAATGGCAAAATGGAGGAAAAACATAAAAAATACAATGTAAAGTATTAGTAGAATATAGACTTCAGTACAGAAAATAAGGATACTGGGCACTAAGGTTTGGATGAAATGGTGAACAAGTGAAAACAAGTGAGAACGAAACCTTAAAAGTTCACCAGAAAAATCCTAGCAAAGGAGTGGCGTTATCATTACCTGACAGTGACACAATTTTGACTTTTGATCATGAATATTGGTGCTGTTTGTATAAACATCAAGATAAAATGTTTGTGTCACATGGGCCTGATGCATTAGGAAGTACTACTTTAGTAAGTCAGAAGGACACAAAATATTACTCGCTAAAAGAAGTTTCTAAGTTGGTGGACTTGATCGTATGTAAGAATTCAAGGAGAGCTGACAATACTGAAGAAGTTTGGGAAACTGAAAGACACCTAAAGCTATGTTGCTATTGGAAAAAATATAACTAGCAATATTTACTGGCCTCACAAACTTAACTAAAGGAAGAAATTATATTTAGTTGTATCTACTTAGTTGCACGTTACTTTTTGTGGGGAACCTAACTTTCTGCTCTGAGGAAATCTAATGTAGCATTTCATCAAACACCTTCATCAAAGTGCATGTTCAGAGCATGAGGAATCAGCCAAGTGTCTGGTCCTTGCAGTGCTTTGAAGAGTGGCATATTTGTGGAAATATTTCTGTGGTTAAAATTTGGGGATAGCAAAAAGTCTGGCAAAACAGTAAGTGAGGAGGAGGCTGGCTGGCCTGTAGAATGAATGACCTGAATCCACTGTCATTCTGGGTCCAGCTTGTCATACAGCCAATTCCAAGTGAGATATGCAGCAAACAGAAACGTGGGACTATGTATTTTTAAGGAGTTATTCTAAAAAGGGTACAGATGGTACAGTGAGCACACAACTCAGTGCGCTTCTGTTTTGATTATGTGGAAAAAAAGTTCAGCTAATTGTTGGATGAATAAACAGAAGAGGCATGAGGGCAAGTAGGACCATGTGTCTAAAGGACGAGACGGAGATCTTGCACACATAGCTTGTGTCCCCTTTCTAAAAAGTGTATTGAAAAATTGGAGAGAGTGAGATAAAAAGCCGCAAAAGTTATTTGAGACCTGAAGGAATTGTTTTGCAGTGCAAGACTTGCAGAGCTCCATCCATTTACCTTATCAAAAAGAAAATTGAGAGTTGGTTTGATTACAGTACGTAAGTGCCTTCATAGGAAGAAAATACAAGGTAGTAAAGGCCTCTTTAATCTAATACAGAAAGAAATAACAAGAACTAATGGTTAAAAGCTGAAGTCAGACAAATTCCAATTGGAAATAAGCCACAGTGAGAATGATTAACTGTTGGAACAAACTACCAAAGGAAATGGTGGATTATCCGTCTCCTGATTGCTTCAAATCAAGGCTGGATGCTGCGATAGTTATAACCAAACACAAGGTAGATTTTACTCTAAATCAAGTTACTGAGGGAAACAAAGTAGTTTCAGATATGCAAGAGGTGAAACCAGATGAATCAGTTTCTCGTTCTCCCCTTAACAAGTTCCCTTTTTTTGTAAATAAATCTATTCATTGAATTTTAAAATAATACTTTCTCCAAAGTATCATATCTGAGCAAAACCCACCATGAAAATCCCCTTGCCCATCCAAAGTGAAAAAAAACTGTCCTAGTTAGACCTGTCTGTCTGAAGTGATCTTCACCTCTTTATGCTTCAGTTTCGTAACTGCGTAACGGTAACCCTTAGGCACTACCTATACATTTCGAATATCCTTGAATTTCTGAAAGAGCTGGAGTTCCACAGAGAGAAACAAGGCAAGACTTCAAAAGCAAAGCACAGTAAACTAACAAAAACTAGTGTTCAAGACAAGCTGGTGTCTATAATTTGAAATATCCTTCAGAAGCTGAACTTTGTTAGATTTTTTTAGGTATGCCCAGGCCGAGAGGATCAGCAGAATTGTCTAAAAGTAAAAATAGGCCTGGCACTTTCGCTTCCTCCCTGTTGTATGGGAACAACTTTTCTTCTTCTTTCACTTTGTATTTCTCTTACACACCACCACGTCTAGACTATTTTTATTCTTTTTAGAGATGCTTATCACATCTCCATGTACATAGGCACTCAGTGCTTTCAGCAAAGTGTACAGCTTATTTTGACTCCACTATACTGAGGGAGGGAGAGAGAATACAATACACCTTCCCCTTCTCTCTTGTCCTTTGTCCCGTGACGCAGAGTCTCACATCCTGAAAAGTCTATACAGAGACTTTAAATAATTTTGAAGACAAATTCCGCAACATGTACTTGTTCTGCGTACCACTTTTATTTGCAGGTAGACCAAATGTTTAAACCATGGAGTGGTCCATGAAAGCCACGTCTTCCTGTACATCTTTGTTGCTTGAGAGACCACAGAAGTCAATCTGTATCAGCAGGAAATGATGAGTCCTCTAAACCAGCCCAGATGTTACTTCCTAGCCAATGCATCTTAAAAAGCGTATTCTCTGTTTCCTCTTTGCACCTCTGTGTTCAGCTGCTTTGAAATGGAGTTTGAAGAGGAAGAACCACGTAGTACTCATTCTACCCAACTGCACAAACACCATGCTCTTCCAATCTTGTTTAGACATATAATGTGAGTTACTGCCTGTCTGTGTTAAGCACTTACAGTAAATATTCTTGTGATCCCAGGACTCTTTTAGCATGTGCCTTTCTTTCCAAGGAAGCTTCTAACCTTGCCTGGATTAGTATAAGTTAAAACACTTCAAAAACTTTTCCTAGAAAAGAAATTTATATAAACAGACCTCCTTAGATGGAGGAAGATTTAAAAAAATACAGTGTAGATGTGTTTACCCTCACAGTCTTGTACTGGTTAGAGTAAACGTTAAAGTCTGTAAACAACATAAAGCAAAACAAAACAAAGACATGGCTCAGAAACAAAGTTTTAAGATGGTTTTATAGGAAAAAGAAGGTCTTATCTTACCTCTTCAAGCATACTGTCTATATGGGGCAGAGTTTGGAGATGTCACGAGCAAAGCATATGTTAGTTTGAAACACCAATGCACCATTTGTACAGGGTGTGCACCTAGGTGGAACTACGAAAAAGGAGTGGAGAGTAGGAAAAGAAAGCCAAAGTTAATTACTTGGATATTATCCCTTTTTTTCTAAAGCACAGTGAAAATTATGGACCTTCAACTCCAAGCCTTGATACATGAGCCAAAGCACTAATTCAGGAACTCTGGTCATTTGAGAGGCATCTCTTTGATACAAGAAACAGTGACTTCAGTGTAGAGTGAGTCTGAATATGATGGGAATAACCTTGCCTGTTCCAGTCAGGGCTATAAGCACATTGCTTAGATTAAGAATGATCCAGATTTTCAGGACCTGCATGCACAAGTCCGAAGTTAGATTTTTCAAAGGGCTCCATGTCCCATTTCACTACTACAGGCTCAGCAATCATGACAATACACAGGTCCCTCTGGCTAAGTATAGGGTTTATTTTCCAGTACTGCTATAGTACCTGTATGTATAAGGAGATTCTTTTCTAAATATCTATTAATAAGAATCCTGCCAAAGTGATTAAAGTAATTATTTTTTAAATAATGAAAGGTGAACAACTTCTCTACATTTGCAATGGCTATGAAGTGGGCTTGGGGATACTGGATTAAACTCTGTCTTCCCGAAAGATGAAACAGCCCTTGAAGCAGAGCTGCCAACACTTGCCCCCAGGCACAATGAACTCCCCCTCTTTCTTCCCCTCATAGCAGTAGGAATTAATCAAGACTTTTTGCATAGGGCCAAGAGGAGGGGGGAAGAGGGAAAGTCTGTCATATGTCACTAAGAATTGTGATTGTACATGTCACCAATGACTTAGGTGGTGTAAGACTGTATATAGGATTTTATGAAAAAATGAAGTAATCAGCTGTAAACACATTTATACATATTCTTGCTTTGACACTTATTTTCAGTGAACCAGGAAAGTCTACACTCTTCTTCAGGTCACCAAGAAAATAGTTCTCGCTGGAAGAGAACATTTTTGTTACTACACTGAATGGAATGAGTTGTATATTAAACAACATACAGTGGGACTGAATCCATCTCCTCCCAGAGCTGAAAATTTAGTAGTCTCTGCCTTCCTTTTTTCCACTACAGTTATGCATCAAGTACATTCAATAAAATGTCTTTCTCTTAGAATTACTGAATATACATAAGGAGAAAGTGTTGCTTATTACAAATTATTTTAACTGGTAATTCTTGTTGAGATGAAAGCTTTAATTTCTATGAGAGTTCTAGAAGTCAGGTGAGACTGGCAGCGGGTAATCAATCACAATTGCATTTAATCACTAAATTCAAAAGTCACAGCAGTTTAAAGTATGTTGAAGCACATACAGGTGAGACCCTGAAATGATTTCGTTTTGCATAGTACAAGTAGGAGGGCAAAGCAGGTTTATTTATTTTAAACAAGATTATTTATTATGGTGATGAAAATTAAGAGTCTAAACAAGAAAGGAACCCCGTTTCTAGTAACAGGTTTACTGATAAATCTTCAGAGAAAGCAGGTACACTGAGAGACTTCCTGCAGTGACAGAAGTGATGCACCGCTGCAGACTCTGACCCAGCCAGTCCGCTGTAGACCTAGGAGTAAGTCCAGGTGATCAGTGGACTCCTTAGTTCAGCTAATCAAAATCAAACAACAAAAAGTGCATTTTTGCTTCATTTTTTCCCTCTCAGAAAGGAATTTTACAGCATTTTACCCCATAGCTCACCTGAATCGCAAGAAATCTGGCTTCAGTTCTGTTCCCTGCCTGAGGGACCTGGAAACCACACTCCCTGCTCCCATCCAGGGACCACACTGTCTACTGGTGGGCTGGACATGCAAGGAGGGGCAGGCAGGGAGGAAGCTCTCAATCTGCTTGTTGAATTTCCTTCATCTGTAGAAATGAAGCAATCATTGGAGAAAGCCAGCTGAGGTGCTTTTACAACAGACTATCCTACTACTGGGCCCAGCACCCTCCTTTCTTTCATGCCCCTATCTTAATGATAATGGAAGAATTGTATAACCGATGTATGAAAAGCTTCTGGCATGGTGACTAGGTACTAAAGATGGAGAAATTAATTCATTTCTGCCACCTGCTTTGTTCACAGAAGGATTTGAGCAAAGGCCCACCACTTCCTGGGTGAGCTGGATTTAAACATTGCTCAGAGTTTGCAAGGAAGATTGATTCCCTGTCCTGAAAGTCACCTGGGAGGTGGGAGAGATGCATAGCAATGAATGTCCGGTTATTTGGACAAACTGAACTGACTCCAACAGTGAAGACTGAGAGGAACAAATCCTCAAAACCTCATGATTATGACAATTTCCTGTAGGATCAGGCACTTTAGTCAAAGGTAGGCGCTAAACTAGGGTCTACCATGTTCTCCATGAAGTTACTAGGTAGTCAGCTGCTGGATCACAGCAGATGGTATTAACTCCTCCAGTAAGCAATCTAGCAAACTAGCAGCCTAAAGCTGATTCCCAGCTGAAAATATGTAATCAATTCAGTTACCTCCAAACTGAAGATCTGGACCATAAACTGCCCAGGTTTTTGTCAATTTTTTTTCTAAAATACAATGCTTGAAATGAGACTCCCCTGAAATACCTGTGTGGAAGTAATAAAAAGAAATGCAAATATAGAATTTAAGTTTCTTTCTTCCAAAGAATTCTCCACTCTGGTCTCTAAAATATAGAAAAAGTCACTGTCCACCACACACTGTGTTTTTTCATTATTCTAAGGAAGAATTTTGATTGCAACTACCCATGTCTCTGCCTTTTGAGGTAGCTGAGATCCAGTAGGTAGAATCTCAGCATAAATGGCTGTATAAGAAGTTACAAACACTAGTAGCAAACCACCCTTTTTTGTGTAGCCAGGATATGGGTAAAAATATACCATCTGAAAGTTCTTGTTTCTGAGAGGAACTAATGTCTTTTGTTTGACCAGTGTTGTGGTTGAACCCCAGATGGCAACAAAGAACCACACGGTTGCTCGCTCACTCCTCCCCTGCCCCAGTGGGATGGGGAGGAAAATCAGAAGTAAAAGGCAAAACTCATGGGTTGAGATAAAAACAGTTTAACAGAATGGCAAAAAGAGAAGAAAATAACAACGATAATACTGATAAAAAGAATATACAGTATGCAATGCTCTCACTGCCCGACATTCAGCTTGCTCCTGAGCAGCAAAATCTTCCTGCTTCAGCCAGCTGCCCCACTTAAATATTGAGCATGATTTCACATGGTATAGAATATCCCATTTCATTGGCTGTTTGGGGTCAGCCCAGCCAGCTTCTTGAGAATATTAACCCTATCCCTGCTGAACACAGGACAACCAGCTAATACAATTTGCAAATATTAACATTTGAAAGCCCTTTTCCAGGCCTCAGGACTCAGCTTCTGCACCTGGTACCTCCTTTTCCAACTACATGTTCCAAGTAACAAAAGACGCTACTGCTCTTTTAAAAACTGTGCATCTTATAGACTGTTATGGCTGTAAAGCACACTACTTTTATACATTCAGAAAAGAATGTATATTCTTAGCACTTTGAACTTATTTGTGTTACAAGAAGGCTTAATCAAAAGCCCCTACCTAAGAAAATGTTAATTAATGTATATGCTATGATAAAGTTCCTGGGATTTATATAGGGCTTTGGTATAATGAAATGAATCACATAACCATAAACTGTTTTCACACGAGCTTAATTTATCTGGAGTCTTGCAGGTCAAGATCATTGTTCAAGCGAGATTTCTAGACTAGGACTTGAAGAAACAAGTAAACTAGTTCTGCAAAAGATGTGGGAGTTTCTTTGTCACTCAAATTCTTAAAAAAATACTCTTGAGGCTTGAACATGCTTTCTTTAAAGGGAATGACAGAATACTCATTGACTGTAACAGGGTAGGAGCTTTGAGGCATGATTTACTTAGTGAGATACTATGGGCTAATATTATACAACAGGTCAGAAGAGATGATCACAACAACCTTTTATGGCCATAAAAATCTATGAAGACTGATAAGGGTTGACCTAATGCTGCTTCTTCTGCTGATGTCAATAGTAGAGGAGTGAGGTCAGAGTGGAACACGTCTGAATAACTGCTTTAGTAAAGCGTAATTTAAACAGAATTGAATTGAACCAAAGCTAGTGAATTGGGTAGAACAGGTAATGCAAAGGAACCACAGTAATGAGAGGGAAGTGTCAGTTGTTTGGGCTCATCCGCCAGAAGCAAGACAATCAACTTTGAAAGTCCATGCTCTTAAATCAGGTATAGAGGCAGTCAGGGTAGTAAGTGGCTAGATAGCATGGAGACTGTAAGAGAGGGAGAGACCTGGGTGCTGTGGCTGAGATGAACCCTATCTAAGCACTTGAATGAGGTGCCCAAATTGAGAGTCCATTTGCCCCAGATTCCTTCTGCAGCCAACAGACAAAGAGAACTGGATATTTGCTATAGGCAACTCAGATCTTTTTTGGCTGAATAATTGTTTTGCAATGTGAATCACTCTACGGTCACAGGTTAGGGAAACTAGCCTCCTTTCCCTGGTGCCTCAGTTAGGTGTATACTTTCAGTTAGGATTAATCCAGGGTTATTTGTCAAGGCATAACACACAGCACCCTGGAGAAGAGTAAAACTGTCCCTGCAGTTATGAGACACTAATCTTAAAAAGAGCAAAATTTGGTCTTAGAAATACCAGCATGTTTTCTGGCTAATCAATGGTAGTAGCTGAATTGACGCCTACTTGATCACTGATAGACAATACCTACATTTCAAGCTCCTGAAAATATTCTGAAGTAACTGAACGTAATGTAATATTGGCTGAAACTATTCTCAGGAGGGTTTGGAAACCAACTCCGTTAAGTTTTTTGAAAATCCTCCTTATCATTTCCCCACAAATCTTAAAGTTTTTTGTAAGTATCTACAAGGGGAGGTGCTGGCATGCAGTGATTTTATGAAGGCTTAAACATAGAAGAGAGACAAAAGGTACAAGAAGACAAAGAATTACTATTTGTATTCCCATTATTTTCATTCTGCAGACAGACCTGCAGAACATAAGACTGGGAAAGACCCTGTGTATCACTGCTCCTTAGTCTGAGTTATTCTACTTCTCTACTGTTTTTTGTCTCTGTCTTCTGCACTTTATGAATATGCATAGGTTTTGTTAGGCTTCTAAATCAAGTATGCATAGTGGATAAAGACTGAGCACATATAACTTCATTTTTCAGCCTTCTACTTACTTTTGCAATACAGCAGTTACTGTCAGCAGAGCTCATAACACACCTCTGTTTTTGAACCCTTCAACCTACACACTTAGAACCCTGAGCATAGGATTTTGTATGCCTGAGAATACATCTAGCCACTTCAACCCATCTGAATCCAAGATTCTTTTAAAGCCACATTGAAAGTAACAGTAATTCCTTAAAATTAAGCTACTTTTACAACCTATAATGTCTGAGGATGAGATCTTAATTTATAGTCTCACTGAGGTGGAAGCTCCTCATGCCTGGTATTGTGTGCACGTAAAGTAGAAGAGAACCCAAAGAGTTTATAAACCACTGAAGTCAGACAAAGGAAGTATTGTTATCACTGATGGCACAGAAGTCTCTGTGCTGCAAACAGGATTTGTTTGTTCCTCAAATATAAGCTCTAAGAACTGAATGATGCCAGAGAGAAGGTAAACTGAAGAATGTATCTTATTCCAGAGTTCATAACGAAGCAAAGCTCAAATCATTGACTGTTAGGTAAAGGTGTGTATATCTGGAAAACAACATGCAAACAAAGTCTATTTTTAGCTTAATAACTCTTCAGTTGTGGTTTGAGTTTGAAATAATTCTGTTCTCATTTTATCAGAACTGGTGATACTATTTCTAGGTTAAAGTAAGGGTGACTACATTTAATGTGAAGGGACTCTCATGTCAAATCCCCAGTTGTACTGAGAAAGCAGAGAAACAGCCTCATGATTTAAGTAGTGTTTAGATGGACTCCTAGACCATTATCCGAGAAGCTGTCCAAATTGTCTAATTGTAAGACAATAGTTTCACTTTAAAGGACATTGTATTTTCTGAGTGGGTGAGATGGGATGGGAAGGAGCAGCACATATATGTGTACACATTGTTCTCTGGTTTAGTGCGGATTACTTCTGTATGTTCCTCAGTTTTACATGGAGGGTAAAGTTTGAGCAAGCAACAGAATTTCAAGGAAAAAGTATCACATTTCAGTGAGTCCTGTATCAAAGCCATGCATAAAGCATCTCATGATTTTTATGTTGCAGCATAAATCAACTGAGTTTAGTCATAACCACACTGAACACTATATGATACGAGATTCGTGTGGTTCAGGGATTTGTTAGTTGTATGTTACTTAAACACTGCATAAAATGACTTTAGTATCTCTTCACTGTGTATATTTTCTGAATTCCTTCTTGGAAGACACGAGGTTTCTGTTTTTTTCTCCCATCTCTGGGACTAAGTTGCGATATTTAAAGAACTCCCATCAAATACCCTCTTTTGCTACTTATTCCATCCTGTTTTTCCATTAATCACTCTACTCTGAAAACAACTTATTAACACGCTAGCTCTCTTCCCTTTGATCAGTAATTCTTGGAGTTGGAAGGATGTGGAAACCTGATTTCATTTTAAGTCCAGAATTACGATTCTTTATAGGTTTCTCATGAGACAAATTTCTCACTCTTCATTGGGAGGATTGCATTGGACATAACATACATGAATACACAGAAATGATTACGATACAGCAAAATCAAAAATTAAATTTAAAAAAATAGTATAACATTTCAACCAAAGACTTCAAAACCGGTACAGTTTACCAAAATACTTTTTTATGCTTCTAAATGGGAAATCATGTCATCCATTCATTCACTGCTAGGTAAACACATTTCAGAACATTCATAATGTTTTAGTGCAAATATGTACTTCTGGTAAACACTTTCATGATGTTCATAAGTTGTTCATCAAGCGTCCAGTCCTTGTGGAGATGGGTAGGTGTATTATTGTTTATTACTTGCTAACCAGGTGAAGACTGCAAATTAGGATCAAAATGTGGACTTATGCAAAAAGCGGAAATAAAACAACAGTCACCTGAGAAGGCCTAAATAACACAAGGATGACAAGATTAATCATAACATACAGATGAAACAAAAGGTGGAGGGCTGGACAGTCACACTGAGCAAATGTCCATGTACTGGTAGAAGAATACGGGATATAAACGGGAGGATCTGGTTGTTTTCCTAAGTGATCAAAATATTAGTAAAATGTAGTGTTGGTGGTTTTTTTTCTCATGATTGGTCTATAAATGTGGAAGACTAATTTGTTCAGGAAGGATAAGGTAAGGAAAAACTATCCATAGTGCAGACAGAGAGAGTTGCTGGAAGCCTGTTGGCAGAGACTACAAAGAAGAAGAACAGTATGCTGCCGGGACTAGGGATACAGCGCAGACCACTGCACAAAGCTTTTTGTGAGTATCAACCAGAGTAATCCAAGGGTTCAGCCTCAATGTCAAGGGGGTATCTCAACCACCTCTGTATCTGTCAGGAAAAGAATTAATGGGTAAGACAGTTTTTTTCATTCAAAAGGAGAAAGCATTTGGAGGGGAAGATCTTTAATGAAGATTCTAAAGGATGGGAAAGAAATTGTTAAGAATGTGAAGGAGAGAGGAGAAATACATAGGAGAGGCCATGAAACGGTCTTTGATTATTAGAAAGTGAAGAACAGATATAAGTAAAATAAAAATGATGATTTTCAAGAATCGCAGTTAAAAAACTTGGAGAATTAATACTGGGAGTTTAAGACAGCAGTCAAAAAAATGAACACAACCATATCAGTGCCAAGTATACAAGCAGAAAGCAATCACAGAAAATACAAAAAGCACTGGCTTAGCTAAAACTTCATTGACTTGAAATACAGGGAGGAAGCAAACTGAAGGCACAAATTACTAAAGAGTTGAATAGCATCAGTAAAGGGTCTTCAGACTGAAACAGAGAAAGCACAAACTAATGAGAATTTAGGGTACCGCATCACATTACTCAACCTGATGAAAAGGCAGGCTACTGTGGACAAGAGTGGCCCCTCTCTCTCCGAGCCCTGACTACATTCTTCCGCCACTTCTCTTGCGTGAGGCCTGGCAATGGTGACACTACAAGTGAGCCAGGTCACCTCATGACCAGACGAAAAATCCCTAATCCGCCAAAAGAAAAAGGGGAGTTCTGTCAGATCAACACACTAATCCGACTTGCTGCACAGTTGCCAGATCTAACACGGCAGATACAGCTGGGACATGCAGCTAGGGATAAGGGCTGGGCACTGCGACTGGCCTTTTCAGTAACAGCTTACACTTGGACTGAATTACGTTAATATAAAATGAAACTTTAAGTTTGACTTTTCAAATCAGCTACGTTTAAAAAAAGTCACCCTTGGGTACCTCACAAAGAGGTGGAAGCACTCTCTGTGCAGAGAGGGGACTATCCGGAGAAGGTACTAACGAGGGATGAGGCTCCACAGTGGAGGAGAGCTACTGTGGTGCAGGGGGAGGAGGTGACTGAGGGGAGAAAGGGGTAGACATGAAATTACAGAGTATTGGAGCAAGGAATCAGGCAATGTGTAAAAGGAAAAAAGGGAAAAGGAAAAAGGAGGAAGTCCTCTATGAACAGGCAGAATACATTCAGACGTAGCCGAATCAACAAATGTCAAATGTCTGGACTTCAGCAAAGCTGTGGATGCCAACTCAAGCAATAATTTTATCATAAAGCCAGAAGATGATTGAAAGTTAATTTTGCATTCTTAGGAAACCTCTGTGACCTATTGCTATTTAAGGCTTGGTAAACACGCTTGGGTCACATAATAAGGAACTCCAAACTGTTAACCTAGGAGCAAAGGTAAAAAATATGACAAGCTAATTGCGACCTTCTTTCTGTAAGTGAGATCTCTTTGTGAAATGAACAGCAATACAGCTAATGTTTGAAAATGGAAGGATTAATCCATAAAATAATATCCCTCTTTTTTTGATTTCTGCCCTTTCATTAAAGCAGAAGGAGAAACAAGCCAAGCCTGAACAACATTCCTAAACAAAGTAATCATTTTAGTTCCTGGATATATTTATTAACTAAAAGTACAAATTCAAAAACAACTGAATGTTAAACCCAAAGCTGCAGCCAGACCCAAGGTATTCTAAACGTGCCTGTTTAATATGCACTGCAGATTAACGGGTATTACACATTGATTCTAGCTGTACTTTTTAGAGGAGGTGGAGGAGGAGGCAAGACACTGCGATAAAAAATACAGTCTTTGTTTCGAAAACAAAAATGAGATTGTAAAACTGAAAACACGAAAGTGGAAAAGAATCACTAATAACTATATTCTTTATCTTCAAAAAAAATCAACAAAACCTTGCTTCGCTGTATGTTCCAGTGTACTACAGGCAGGCATTATCCAGCCCCTTTCTGAATGTTGGCAGGAGAGTTTGCTTTCCCAACTCTGTGAAATTCTATAATATAATGAAAATGCAGCTACCGTACTTTCTAAGCTCTTGGTAGATATTTTCACTTACTTTGTCATTTTCAGGGGGAAACAATGGTGGCATCTGTGCCCTGGTGCTAAGTGCTCATTTGCATGCAGAAGCAGAGAGATATCCGTTTATTATCAATTTTATGCATTACTTCATTTCATGGTGTTAAAACAATTACATTCAAAGGGTTCAGCAGTCCACAGCCAAGCTATTCAGGGCTCCAGCAGCATCATATAATAACGTTATTCAGGGAGAGACACATACATCATAGTTTACTGACTTAGAAGTAAAAAAGAGAGGGAGAAGGAGAGGGAGAGGGAGAGAGAGAGAGAGAAGCAACTCCTATAGAGCTGGATGCAGAATTTGTACAACATCAGAGATACTACATCAAGCAGAGAAACTCAGGGCAGATGGACATGAAACTTGTTAACTTCTGAATTGCTTTCTAAGAAAGTTGGGCAAATTCTTTATGCAGAACATTACTACCAAATCCTCTGCCACACATACTATCCACGTCTTTTATACAACACTCTTCATCACCCGTACTGCAAAGCTCCACTTGAGCAAAAAAGCAGAGCCTGTGCACCTCCCCTTGAAGATCTCGGGACACACACCTTGGAACAGCAAACAAACCGTTTGGTCTGAAGAGACTCTTCTGCTCAGAGTGCTCTCTACATACCGTGGATTTTCAGTCTGATTATCTGGTTACTCCTGTCAAGGCTCTGCTAAGCCTCCCATGAGGAATTTACATTTGTCTATCAATTTACATTAGCTAAAACAGCTGTCTGTGTGCAGGATGTCAGGGTTTTAAAATGAGGGCCTATGTTCCAACAACAGTCAACTCTCCAAAATCCAACGAAAACTGTGGCTCAGCAGTGAACAAATTAAAAAAGCCCATCCACCCTCAGGGTTTCCCTTACTGAGTTTGGCGAGATGATTGCTTCAGTAGAAAGCAAACAAACTACTTAACTGAGCATTTGTTGAAATTTTTAGAAGTGCAAGAAAAAAATCAAACCAAATAACTTTTAATAATACTTCACTACGAGAGGAAAATCAAATTAGTGTTGTCCCTATAAAGTAAAGCAGCAATGGCCAACTTTTTGATCATTATTTCTATAATCATCTACCTTTAAGAAAGCAGAATGAGTGAGGTACAAGAGTAGAAAAGCCTTTTTTCAGCATTTCAGCATAGAGGACTCATGAAATTAGAAACTGGAATAGGACTTTTATTATCTGGGCTATCACAGACAGCTGTTTGTTGAAGTGCTTAGAAATTTCCCATCAGTTCTGGTTAGGGAGAGTTGATCTGCACACAGTGCACTGATAAGTTATGGGTCTGCTCAAGCCATGGAGAAATAAAAGTTCTGAAGAAACTAGCTTGGCAACTGGGAAAACCAGCTGCTTCCTGGCAAGGACCACAGAAGAAAACAGAGTCTATAGCCATTCTCAAGCTATGGGACACTCTCAAAAGGATGGGGGAAAATATATTCTGGCCAGAATGCTGACAGAAGCAATGGACAGCATGTGGTTGAGGTGGGGAGAGGTCTAGTGGATGGAGTGGTACTGAGGAGCGCTCCACCACTGGAGCTGCAGAGCCAGGCCATTGCCTTTCAGCTTTTCCTCATGGGAGCATCCCAAGTACCAGTGCCCCAGAGGAGAGTCAGAGGCAGCAGGTTCCTCAGCATCTCCTGGCAGGTTTTCTCTATTTCTGCCCTGAATATCTCAACAGCCAGCATTTCCTTCTGAGGTATCTGGCTCTGCCGCAGCCATAGCCACCTTCTAGCATTAAAGTAATCAGGGTGCCAACAGCAGCCCATCTGTGCCACATCTGCATGGTCTTCAAAAGCCATCTCAGAAGCAAGGTAAATACTCCATGAAATGGCTCTTGTTGATTAACCACTAATCTGCTAGCAACGTCTTGTCTGGCCAGTTTAAAGCTAGTTTGGCTATCTTTACACTACATTGCAGTCACAACATTTACCTTACGGGCAAGGAGAATGCCCACTATCAGTTTTACTAGGCTATACAAATTACACAACTTCCATAACTGAAAAATTGTGTCTAAGTTTTATGACAGTAGCTTTCACTTTATTTCACTTTGCAGGGTTCACGAGCTTAGACATAGCTCTGTGGCAATGCCTCTGTACCGCTTGCTGCTCAGTGGCTTGATTCAGGGATCTAGGCATGAAGAAGTGTGTGGTAGGCATACTGCTGTTGCTTATAATGGAAGACAGCCTCACACACACCCCAGGTTCTTCAGTCATGCTCCTCCTGTTACAAAACCTAGACAATAATACAAATCACAAAAATTTCCTTGTTATTTTGCTCTTCCTGTCTTCACTGTATGGTTTATTCTGTGAGCTCTTCAGAGCAGGGGCTGTCTTTTTGTTATCAAGCCTACATGATGAAGTCCTGATAACTGACCATGGGTCTGAAGATACAAACATTAGCTTAATAATAAAGTCCTTAAACTTTAACTAATGACTAACTGGTTTTTGAAATAAACCTAGTAACCATCTATTGGAAAGGAAAGAGAATGATAACTGACCAGAAGAGGTCCTGCTGTTTTGATGGAAACTACACAGACATGCAAAACAAGAGCCCAGCAAAACATTAATATAATAGATAACAGGGATAGGTGTGTGGAGCTGTAAAGACAGAAAAAAAATGACAGCCTCAGAGGAAAAGAAGGTCCATCTTACAGGAAGAATGGATATTTGCAGGCTTGGGTTTAACTTTCTTCCAGTATCTGACTACAAATTATTTTTAAAGCCCTATCGTATCACTATTATTAACATAGCGTCTTCTAGTCTTTTAAAAAACACATCCCCATTTGCTGTGTTACAGGTCAGCGTTCTTCAAGTTCAGTGTTGTCGTTCCTTCTTAACACAAATCATATAGAAATTACTAATCTAAACAAATTAATGTATCTTTGTTTGAGAGGCTCATGGAATAACACCCCCCCCCC
>Ga0065711_1029461_pt1 | contig 36102 bp, 23 predicted proteins | sample Hoacrofraction12_FD_59098 | JGI IMG/M metagenome (GOLD analysis project Ga0065711, IMG submission 59098) | Hoatzin crop microbial communities from Cojedes, Venezuela - Epithelial fraction 12 v2 (version 2) | ecosystem: Host-associated > Birds > Digestive system > Esophagus > Crop | place...
GTCTTGAATATCTCCAGAGAAGGAGACTCCACAACCTCCCTGGGCAGCCTGTTCCAGTGCTCCGTCACCCTCAGAGGGAAGAAGTTCTTCCTCATGTTCAGACGGAACTTCCTCTGCTTCAGTTTATGCCCATTGGCCCTTGTCCTGTCTCTGGGCAGCACTTGAAAGAGTCTGGCCCCATCCTCCTGACACCCACCCGTGAGATATTTATAACGTATATTAGTCCATTCTCTCTGAATGGACTACTGTGTCTCCATACTTATGGCAAATGTATTTTAATCTGCTTTATTTTATAACTTGGTAGTCACATCCTGGGACTGGGGCACACACAGAAACCAAGGAATGTCATGCTTGTGCCATTTGTTCACACATTGCTGGGCTGAGCTGGGAAGGATTTGTCTTACCATCTGCCTAAAGCACTTGATCAATAAAGGTTCTGTGGGGTGTAATGATCATCACGTGAAAATAGTCCCTGGCCAAGAGTAGAGTTTTTTTTATTCTTCATTTAATTGCTTCTTAGAAGATTAGAGTTTTATCTCCAGTCTATGATTGCTTCATTGACATCAGCAAAGAAAATTGTGCACACATTGGCTATCTAGTGTGTCTCTGTGTGGTACTGAGTTCTGTAAGCATCTGCCTTGTGCCCTGAGAGCAAGTTCCATGTTACTGCTTCAGAAACCCTTAGTTATTCATTCAAAGTGGAAAAGCTCCTACTGGAGGGACCAGAAAGTCCTACACCAGAATAAAGCACTTATTCGTGAGGTAAAAGTCCGAAATTAATATCCCCACATTGGGAAGGCAGGATCTAACCTTTGTCTTCTTCATATCCAGTAATTGTCTCCACTATCAACCTACAAACCATGTACCAAATATACCATTCTGGCATTAAGACATTGAACTTTAGTTCAATTGGTGCATCCCTGAAAAAATGTTTACATTGGACTAACTGAGATTTTTACATCGAAGACATCTCACTGGCAAATTCTTATCTAACCATCTACTCAACTTCTTACCTGCTCCTCCTTGTTTACCAAGTCCTTTGATACCATTCAGCTGAAGCTAAAAGTGGACTCCGTGCCCTCCTAGGAATTTGAGCTACAACTGCGACTGTACTATGGCGTGGCCTGTGCACCGGGGAGTGAACTACAGTCTGAGTTACTATACTTAAGTATAGAGATACGTACGTGTGAGTTGCTGTAGTGGCCCTTGGAGCAAACTCTCCCCCAAACTGCACCTTGCAGAGTCAACTTTCCTCCCTGGCCTTTGCTGTGCAGCCATGCGAAGCCCCTCTGTAGGGGCTCCCTGCCCTGTGGTCAACCATCGAGGTTGGAAGCTGAAAACCCTCCGTGAGCCTCGGTGAACCCGCTCCACCTGTCCCTCATGCCGGGTGTATCTTCCGTTCGTTGTCAGCGCTCGTTAAGACTGAGGGCATCTCTCTCGCTCGCTCTGCCTTCTCCGTGTCTCCAATTTCACTGGAGCGGAGTCAAACGGAGAGGAGTCCACGCGGGGTCTGGAACGGATCAGCAGGTCAGCTGGGAATGCCTGTCAGGGAGCCAGCGCGCTCCCTCCCTTCTCCCTGGCTTTCTTTGAGGTTTGTAGCTCTTCTGATTTCTTGTTGCTATTGCCACCCTCCCCACACTCCCCCTGCCACACACCAAGCACCCAGACCTTTCCTGAGCACTTTGCTTAATCCCCAGGATTCTTTATATAGGAATTAATCTTCTCGTCACAGTGGGAGAGCTCGGAGGGAGGGGGTACATTTATCTCTCCTGCTGAGGTCTAGAGTTGCATTGCCGTGATTATTGGTGGTAGCAGTGTGCATGTTTCTGGGGATCTGTGTTTAGCTTCTTCGTTTCTTATACGGCACAGGGGCAGCAGCAAGGCACGTTGGGCAGCTTTGCTTTCCAGCTGTCTTGTGTCTGCTGCTAGAAAAAGGGAGTGTGAGTGGGGAGCAGCATGGCAGAACAAGAAGCCAGTGGCTTGCAAGTCCTTCTTTCCACCCTCCAGGTAAGAACAGCTTGAACTAATGAGAGAGGCGCTTGGGCTTGTTTTCCTCTTTAATTCACCATCAGCGACTTGTTGGGCTGAGGCTGCTCGTACGAGATCCCTGATGGCTTGTCTCTAAAAGCATCAGCGTGCAGGAGTCCTGACCTGCACCTCCCACCCTAGAAAGCCTTTATGAAAAGAAGTTTCACTATTCAGAGATGAACGCTGGCAATTACTGCTACGCATCTATCATGGAGCCCCGTCTGAGGGCAGAGTCTCAGCTCCCGAGATCTCGCTGCCTTCAGCGGGGGAGCCAGGGAGGTGTGAGGAACCGGCTGCTTTGCGATGAATGGGATCTGACAGCACTGTCAGTCTGCGAGCGACGCGAGCCCCAGCACCGCACGCCGCTGCTCCGAGGGCTGAGGGGGGCGAGTAAACAGATCTGCCTGGAAGAAGCATGTTCCTCCCTGTCAAATTGTCTTCACCAGGACACTTTACCACTCACAGGGAAGCGACAAAAGCTCTTGAGGCTGAGATCGGTGGGGCGCTGGCATTGGGTGTGCTCAGTAAACTCTCCTGAGGAGCAAAGGGAAGGGAAGAGTCCTGGTCCAGGATCATACTTGCTGGATAAGCTCAGCCATGGGATGAAGGAGAGGTATCTCTTGCTCTGCTGTAGGTGATCCTCTCAGTTCTGTTTTCAGCCGCAAGTGTGTAGAGAAGGTTATAAAACCCCAAGATACGTAATTGGCTTCGAAACTATAGTTGTGGGGGCTGATCAGCCTTGACATTTTTATCCAAGCTTACGTAACTGTTAACAGCTTTTATTTCTCGTATCATTGTCAAACCCTGGTTTGCCCTCTTTGGTGCCCTGTGGCAGTGGGTTCTGCAGGTAAACTGGCGCACTGAAGAAAATTGTCCTATTGTCCCTATTTTTGACAGTGTAACTTGCCTGCCCGTATGTTCTTACAGCTTATTTAATACATGTTGTGTACTAGATCATGTTTTTGCTGTATACAAGGTATAGTTCTCTCCCTATTAGTCTGGATAATTGACAGCTGAGTGTACATTTGTTTATTCTTATGCTGTCTAACTGTCCTGGTGCTCCCTGCATAATCTGGGAACAGAGCTGGACAAGGCCCAGGATTAAATTGGAAGCTGTAGTTTAAAATCAGGCATGCGATTCATTGACAAAGCTACATGGAGGGCTAGACTAGAAATGGTTAGAAACACTGCAGGTGAAGCAGGTGGTGGTATTGGTAAAATTGCAAGGTAGCACAGCATTCATCCCCAATATTACAAAATCTAACCTTAGTACAAGACCCTTGTTTCCCAAAATTCTATATTCACTTAGAGAAGAGCAAAAGGCTTTCTTGTTGTATTTTCAATTAGATGCAGAGATTTGAGTGCTAGGGAACTGAAAGTAAGTGGTTGATGACAAGTACAACGCTGGCATGTTCTGATTCCCTTCCTTCCCCTACCTTTTGCCAAAACATTACCAGTACAACTCTGCAATGCCATCACCTGTCTCTGCTACAACAATCAGGTGATAAAAAAGACCTTTACTTGTCACAGTTGGAAAGCACTGGCCTCGGAAATAATAACTTTTGTTGATGTTTACATTTGCGGATAACATCTCTCCACACTTTGTTATTTTCTGCAACAGCTGTCCAAAACATGGTTGCTTTTGTTTTTGTGTCCTGTTGGTTTGTCAGTGCTGGTTCATATTCTTTTACTGGGCATGAAGAACATGTCTGCTGCATACATACTCTGCACGATATTACTGGGTATTTTGCATTTCTGTTAGCACGTAATATTGCTTTGTATGCAGAAAGCTTTCAGGTGAAGAATGAGTGAACATTCAGCCACCAAGCCGGTCTTTATGACCCTCAGAATAAAAGCATCCTTTTTCTTTCAGTCACTCACACAGGGCTAAATTCCTACCTCCCTTCCATACACTAGCACAGATTATTATTCTCAGTTGGAGGGATGTCCCCACCTGAGATAGTGTCTATCAGCTTCAGCCAAGGGAGTGATCCACCCCATCTCCTCCTGACATGCACTCTTTTACTCCTAGTCTCACAGCCTGGCTTTGGTAAGGATGGTTTCAAGCAGAACAAAACCAGAACACCACACGTTTTGTAAGCTCCTGCTCTAGTCAAGGAAAGAAAAACATTTGGTTTCTGAGTTCTTCAAAACCGTTCCCAGTGCTACGAAGGAGTGTGAACCTCCAAAGACAGCTCAAACCCCTGAAAGTGCAATGTTACAGATGTTCTGAAAAGTGACAAGGTGAAAAGCAAAAACTGCTTTCAAAGTGCAGCTGCATTTTGTCACCAAAATGTCGCTGCAGGGAAGATGTGACATTTCAGATCTCTAGGTAAAAAGCACTTCATTTCTTACAAGGTGCAGCTTTAAAATGTGAATTTCAGATTTAAGGAAAAGCTCTCCCTCTTTTACAGTTTTTGTGTCAGTATGGCAGAGCCAAGCTCTTACAAGTTTGCTGTAGTTTCTCATTTTGCTTCTAACCCTGTTACCTTCTTCTTTGTTCCTTCTTCTTGACTCTCCCTCTCCAACATGCTCCTACGATTATCACCTCCCATCCCTCTGGCTTGGGTAGTGTTACCCCATTCTGGTCCCATCTCTTACTGCGTGACATCGACCTCCTCACCTCACATCCAGCTCTGCTCTCTTTCATACACAGACAGTGCAGGACCTAGACCAAGGCTGGACTGGTTACTACTCCTCATCCTGCTCCCTGGCCAGAGCATAGCAGAAATAAGCATCCTCCCCATGTACAGTTTATGACCAAGGAAAAAAGACTGACATCCCATTTTACAGGCAGCCTCCCTAATGCAAAATCCCAGGTTAATTTGGGATTAGGTCTCTTGTTTATTTTAATGCCAGAAGGATGTATCTAGGCATTATTTAAAAACATCTGTTAGTTGCTGAGCAGAACAATAGAAAACTGAAGCCAGCATCTTTCATTGTGCCCCAGACTACTGAATCCCTTGAGACTGTAGATCATCCTAGTTCCTACTGCTGGGTGTCCTGGCCCTCATCTCACTCCATCCTCTAACCAGTTAGCTAAATAAGAATTTTGATTCTTCCCCTGCTTTCTCCTTGCTCTCTTCCTTGCTTGCCAGGCCCAGATGTGAGCATGCCTCGGTTACCCCTGAGAACATCTCCTTGTTCCATGGCAGCATACATAGCGTCGCCTGAGTAGTCCCAGATTTCCTGTTGGCTCTCAGCATGGTTTTCACATGCTTCCCGAAGCCACAGTCCCAGTGCACGTATTCTGCAAAGCTGGCAACCCCTGGGGCTGTTGGCAGATCTTTGGCTCAAACTGTGTCCTACTATGTTGGACTGCACAGTTTCCCAAATGCTATGGTTCAAAAGGAAAGAGGTGAAAATCTTATGTATCAATGGAGGATTTTGTTTGTGTAAAGGGATTCCTCTCGGAATGGCTGTGGTGCCCAGCAGGGAACAGATACAGGATCCACTGTTTGCTAACTTGAACCTCTCCACTCCTTTGCGCTGCCGCTTTCGAGCTCTTTTGCTGGCTGGCTGACAAGGCAGTTCTATTGTTATCCTAAAGACAAGTGGGAAGATATCTATGCTGCTCCAGTGACAATGAGCGTAAACGCATTTTGCAAAATGCTTTTGTTTCCTCTGCATCCTTGCACTTATTCTGTCAGCAGAGCTGCTGAGATTCCTGGATTTGAGCTAAATAGATGCAAAAATCCCAGGAAATGCTCAGCAAGCAGAATGCCTGCTGGTTTGGACTGGAGATGGAGGAGCTCAAAGTTGGGAGATGTGTTTTTGGGAGGCAGCTTGGCAGACAGGGCTTGGTGGAACAGCCTTAAAGGGAACAAAAATCAACTCAAAACCAGATGGCCATATTCATGTGGTTCATTAACTGAGTTTTACTGAGATTGTTGTACCTAAAGTGAACAACAGTGGACTTAGTGTCCTCCTATTCCTTACAAAAAAATATTCTAGCTCTGGAGCAGCAAAAGTAGTGCAGTTGCGGCAGTGAGACACTCAGCTATGGGGCTCGAGGGGAAACCCTTCATGGCGAAACACTCGGTGCTCCCATAGGACTTTCGTTTCTCTACAGCCAATTCCACTTAGGCTCTAAGAGCCTGTTTTCTCCTTTAACGGTGGAAAAAAGGAATAATTCTCTACAAACAATCGTACAGAGGTAGTGCAGGTCCCGACCCCAGCTTTCAGGGTCAATGCTTGCTCTTCCCACCTCAACTGTCATCTCCTCCCTGCCCAAGGAGAACCTAAAGGTAATCCAGAGCTACAATCCCCAGCTCACCACCATGGGGCACTGCTAAGCAAGAAAGAAGAAAGAAGAAAGGAGGGTAGCATCTATGCATTAACCCCAAATTCCTGTCAGGCCATGGAAGAAATATGGAGGTTTGGCACGCTTGTGAATCAACAGAGAACACTAAAAGCCCTTGGAGGAAGCAAAGGCACATCTTGGACTCTGCTGAAACCCTTCCACTGGCCAAACTGGGACCAGAATTTCACTCTCTGTCCCCAGGCTGGACGCAGCTGTTTCTCTGAGCACACTGCCAGCTCCTCTGAAAATGCCTCCAGTTGGCTATCCAGAATTTCCTATGACTGCATTAATGAGAATTCAGGACCTCAAGGTGCAAAATGTACCCAGAAACTGATTGGAGTGGCAGCAACTGCGGCCGGGCTGAGCAAGCGAGTGTGTTGCTATCGGAGTCTGAGCAGAACTTTCCATGTCGAACAAGGAAAGTGGGCTTCAGTCTGTCCTCTGGTGTCCCTCATCCTTGCCTCAGATGGCCTGTGCTTTGACAACAAATGAGATTGTGTCGTCCATGTTCCTGCAGACCCTTTTGCCCCTTGCTGCAGAAATGCAAATATGACAGGATAGCCACGTTGCTAAATCAGTTGAATGCAGGTCTGGAGAAATGGATTATAACCCTCTGCATCTGAGTTAATCGTGTGTAAAATGGCTAATAATCCTGCCATGCCTCACATCAGTGTTTGAGAAATCAGGCAATGAACATTGGGAAATAAATATCTGAAGTTCTGGTGACAACACAGTAAAAAAAAGTCGAGGAGTAAATTAATAATTCTTTTTCAGTCCAGGGCTTGGAATCTGCACACTAAGTAATGCACAGAACCACATGCTAAGTGTTGAGGACAAAAAGCTATATGGGGTGATTTTCCATCAGCAAGCACTGTTTATTCTGAAGCAGAGGTTTTGTGAAATAAAGCAAGTTGTCATGAAATTAGAAAATGCAGTTACTCCAGGGGGCCAAATGAAACAACATGAACATTTTAAAACTGGGGCTTCTTAGCTGTTGAGGGCCTGACTTTGCACTCATGGCCAGGCTGTTTAACTTAGACTATTTGAATGAAATGTAATGTCAGATTATACCATGTCAAGCAGCTTTACATTGTGTATTTTTGTACAACTGCTGCTTTATAGACATAAACACTCATTAAACTACATTATGTAAGGAGGTATATGCATTTCTTTAAAATATTTTTCTTTTACGTACAGTATAAGAATATATTCAAATGCATCTGCTTATTTTTTTGCAAGTCAAGAATAATTATTAGTGGTTATCTAGCTTCCATAGGTGTTTTGTATGCCTACAGATATATTTATGTTACATCAATATTTTTATGTCAGTGGAAAATTTCCACCTTCTCCTTTTCTGGGACTTCAATAATTTCCCTCTGTGAAATATATGAAAAGAGATGTTTTCATACAGAGAGGTGTTTGCTTGAATAGATCTTGCTTGTGTTTTTTTGTAAAGCATAATCTTATTTTCAGTGTATTATGGTGCATTTTGTTGTGACTGCTGAGAGATCTTCTCAACACATTTTTCTGTCCAATGCACTGGTCCAGTCCTCTTGGCTTTATCTATAATGTGGAAAAAAAGTCTGTGGTGGAAAATATGTTTATGGACATCTTTGAATTAAGGTTTATCGCATTACATTTAGCAAAAGTTGCAAGAAAGTTAGTTGTATTGAAAAGAATGTGGGCTGATAATGGTGGAGTCTAGCAGTGTCTACTGACACCAGCAGACAATTTACTGATGTGTGTTAACAGGAAGAAAAACATTTCATAAGTGTACTAGGAATTTAAAAGATGGGAAGGGATTTTATATCACTTGGTCTGGGATAGCAGGGTTGATAATTGCTGCTGGAGTTGTTGCTACCATACGGACACTGCCTCTGTGTGATCATTCCTGTTTGTGCCAGGATAGGTAACATAACACGCATCATCATTACCGTTGTGATGAAATCTGTGAGGGATTTATGCTTCTGCAAGTGTAAGTAAAAGCTCTTCCTTCTGCAGGGCTCCAGAATGACTCAGTGGGAAGTTCAGAAGTCAAGCGCTGTTTGCTGGTAGCTCCTCGTGGAAGGAGCCATGCTCCTGGGGAGAGGTGGCCCATTTCTGTGTATGTTAGGGTTGACACAAGGACACCTGAGAATGTCAGGCTTTCCCATGTCTTTGAAAATCCTAAGTCCACAGACATACCGTGTGCCCACATATGTCATTGTGCACTGCTGGACTCCAGCCTAGTGACTACATTCTTCTCACCAGACCAGGATATAAAATAATTCCCTCTTGCCTTTCCTTGTTCTTTTAATAAGCGGGTGTCTCACAGATAGTCTGTTTGCACCTGTTTGCCTACTGGGCCCGATGGGCCATAGGATGGAAGTGCTGATCCAGGAGCGGGGGTCGTTCTCCGTGTTGGGCTTGCTGCTCATCTCTGCAGGAAAGGATGAGGGGCTGTGATTCTCAGGCAAAGCAGGCTGATTTTGGTGATCAGGTGAATCCCCAGGTGATTGTGGGGCCAGAATGTGCCTGGAAATTGGTGAGACATGCTCCTTGAGAGGGAGCTACAACCTTGTCCAGGGAGACCAGGAACAGTACAAAGCAATCTCATCACACAGTCTCCTTTCTCCTCATTGATGAAACTAAGTTTTCTGCAGAGGATGAGGAATGACTGTTAGGAAGCCATACGTTATGTTCCTGTACAGCTAAATTGTCCAGCTCAGTTGACATACTGGTAGGTTATCAGTGCCTGCAATCCTGGAAGCTACGTGTGCAACAGAAAGTACTAACGTGCTGCTGTTTCAGAAGAGACAATTTAATTTCAGAAAAGAGAGTTTAATTAAAGATGACTTTGAAGCAAGAACATGAGTCCAAAGAACCCTCAAATATTTGTAGACATTTTCTGTTATAATTTAAAAAAAAACCCAACTGCTTTTTTCTGATTGTTTCATCTTTACGAGAAGCTGACCCAAATATAGTCTAGGCGCATTCTTTGGGCAAAGATTCACATTTCCAAGAACTGGATAATCTTTTGCCTTTTCCTACAGGGAAAACAATTTATCTAAGTACAGTCAGAAGAAAAGGCTAATGTGATGAAGAATACCCCTTAAAATAAGGTCATTCTCCTCCTCAGGTCAATGGAGAGGCTCCACATTCATATCGATGTCTTAGTACTTCCTTTTGATCTGTTGTGCTGTTATGGCCTTTGTTTTACAGAGTGGAGACCTACCATGTTATAAAGAAATCAAGGTTTCAGAAGTCAAGAATTTGTCATTGATTTCATAAGATGTCTTCTAGAGAAGACAATGATAACATCATAGAGACCCTTCTGCCCACAGGTACTACTAAGCTACACAAGAGAGAATGAATGTTTTAGACCAGCTATTGATTGATAGAACAATGTCTGCTTGACCAGAAATTCCCTGGGCAAATCTAAACCTCCTTTCCTTAGGGGGTTTAGAGAGCAAGGTTGAGCTTTTTGTCCTCATGGTCTGTTCTCCGGGAAGAACACAGTGTTATCTTCAAAAGGTGCCATAGGTTGAAGTGGAATGAATGAGAACAACAAAACTTTCATGATGATCCTTATTAGAAAATTGAGTAATTCTGACATTGAAGTGTCCTGTGGGAGAAATAACTACTCTGCCAAAGAAATCTTGGCTTTTTTCCCTCTTTCAACAAGGGATGCTTTGAAACCGAAACATCTATTTTTCTGACACTAGAGCCATGGAAGCACCACAGCATTGTGTTTTACTGCAATCAGCTACTGTAAAGCCTTTTATGCACATTAATTTTCGGTGTAATTTACAGGCAGAGGCTTCCCACTGGGCCCAATGGGAATTTGATCCCTGTAGTAAACAGAGACAGGCTTTTCTCCCCTGAGCCCATCTGCTCCACCACACTCTCTGCTGTCTATTCCTTTCCTTTCAAAAGAGAGAATGATGATGTATTGACAGCTAAAGCAGCAGTCCTGGGCTTTATTCTCAGGACTGTTACAAACTCCCTCTGTCAAAGTCATTTAGTGTCTGTGCCTCCAAATTTCTCCATTTGCTCAGTAAATGGAGATAAAACTCATCAAGTTAGGGCAAAGGGACTTTTAGTTCACATTGTTTCCCAAATCAAAAAGTGGAATAATTGACTTCATAAGTAGACAACACTCACGCAGCCTGGATGAAATCAGTGCAATGACCATCGTTCTCTGCCTTCCTCTGTTTTTTTATGGGGTTCCCGCTGAAGGGCCAAAGCAGCAAGTTCACAGTGAAGATAAAGCTGGCCCTCAATTTTATTCTGCATTAACCTGGCAAACAGGAGCGTGACAGGGAGAGAAAGAGATCCTTCCATAAGCAGCTTGCTTGGCATGGTGAATGCCCACCTGTCCACACTGCAAAGGAGGGGAGGAGGGAGAATGGTCCACCTGACCTTTCCCTATGATTAAAATGCTGATCTGATTAAGTCAGAGGAACAAACTGAACTACCTCTTTTGACTCTCCATTTTTCCAGGAATAAATCAGCACCATCCACGTGGAGACAGTTTCTGGACAGGCTAGGAGAAAGCAGCACTACTGCCCTGATTTATCTGGCCTCCTCTTTGGGAAAATCTCCTGCATTTGAGTGGCCTCTTGCTCCATGCTAAAGTTCTGCAAGTGAGGGAGCTGGAGGTGACAAAAAAGAATGAGAATGTGTGTCTGCCTCTGTTTTTCTTTGACAATCTCTCTTCCAATAAGGCTTAGGTCATTTGATCTCCCCATAATGCACAGGGATTTCAAGGGGACAGCTGGAAGCAGAGATGCATTAAAATGACTTGCTCTCTGAGATGAAAACCATGCTTATTAGCGGTTTGTTTCAAAAGCTCCCACAGCAGCAGCTGTATCTCACTGACTGCAAACTCTGGAGGGTTTTGTATAAAAGCAGGTTATCTGAGTGGCTGGCTGATCTAACAGATGGAAATCTTCCTAGATGAGTTCCTCTGCTATGTCCTAACAAAGCCTGTGGAGCATTGTTACACCAGCAGGTCTCCTTGAGAACATGCTTAAATAAAATAGGACACAACAACTACTTTTTGGTGGTCTCTCCGTGCTGGCAATGGATGTAGGCATCAGAGGTAGACTCTGACATAGATCAAGCCTCCTACTGCTGTTTGCTGAAGAATTCACCTTTCTCTCAGAGATCAGTCCACTGTGACATCAAGACTGCGTTTGCTCAGATCTCAGCAAGACACGTGTGGGTCTACCGACATCTCAGAGGTTCCACCTCATTGCTCTGCCAGCAGCAGAGGAATAAGAAGCACATGCCAAAGGTCCCCTCTTTTCACACAAGTCATATGCCATCACGTGTTCAGCCTATTCCCATGTGAGAGTGTCTCAGGAGAAACATTCACGGAGTCTGTTTCCGTGGAATCCACAGGGGATCTCAGTGGAGTGAAGCTAAACAATGAGTAGAAGATTGTTGGCACATCAGGAAAGACTGTGCTCCATGCCTCCCGGGTCCGGCTGTGCGGGGTCAGTGCTGCCCCTCAGACACCCCTGGGCACAGCAAACGCTGATGTCTGCTCCTCTGTAGAAGCACCACAGCCTTGCTGCACAGAGCTCTCATTCATCTCTCACTTTGCAATGTCCCTGATCCTCATTAGCCTGGATCTCGGCTCAGGAGTCTCTGAGAGGACAGTGAGCTCGTATTTTTAAATTGAACTCCTGTCACGTTTTCCTGGAGCACAAACACAGCAGTGAGCTCATTCACTGAGCTAATGAAATGCCTTTTAGCTTGACTGACCAGCACTTAGGCTGCAAGTGTTTCTGAGCTACTGAACTGGAGTAACAAGGGCTGAAAACAGCCCCAAACATGTCTTCCTTTAACATGGTGGCACTGGCTTTCTGCTGCTGGGTGTCTTGCACAGGGTGTAGACTAAAGCTAATAATAAGCTTTGCTACCTTCTGGATGGAAAACGACATACCTCTGTCATACCTTTTAAAAACTTGGCAGCCTTTTCAGAGAACTAAGGGCTTTGCTTTTAAGAGATTACAGTTTAAATCTAGACAGATGGGTCTCAGCAATGCAGTTAGACAGATGTTCTGCTTTACATTACTAGTAATAATACTTTGGATCATTAGAATTTCAAAACATAGTTTGCCGTTCATTATGGATGCCGAGTTTCGTTTGTTGTTTGATTTTTCACTTAGACTGGATGGAAAAGACAGGTTCATCATTTTCACTTTCAGGTTCTATCTCTTAAGAAAATAAGCTGTGACTAACAATAGTTATTAGCAGTTTGTCTCCACTAGCCATACCTCAATCATCGTTGTTAAGTGTTGATTGATTAAAGGCATTTTCATTGCTGTTCCAGAAAGTACTTTTGAAAGTGGGGTAGATTGACACTAGGACACTTACCTTGGCAAGAGAAAGGACTGGTGCTTTTCTAAACCAGAATGTACCTTATAGTGATCCTTTTCTTCAGTCTGTACAAGTCGATGTCAGGCTAATGTGTAGCAAATGGCAGTGTTCGCACTGGAATATAGAGAGCAGCCCAGATGGAACAGAGCATTATCCTAGGCAAGTCCCAAGGCAGACTGAGACTAGACATAGGGACTTTTGTGGCTTTTTCACACTTAGCCCAAGCAGGAACATCACAAGGAAGGCAAGGACAGCAGAATCTTCATTATGGCTATTTATTTCCACCTGCACATACTCACATTTGCGAGATTATTCAAAATCTGTGCTGTTATTAAAAAGCTAGTATATCTGGAATTTTTCCAAGGATCTTCCAGGCTCACTTGTACTTTAAGAAATGCCATTGCTTGAGAAAAACTTTGTTAATTCCCAAAAGTGCTTCTTCTTTGAAAGACAAAGTGTTCTCCGGACTGACACCCACAAAATCTCACAAAGAAAGACAGTAGCACGTTTCATGCTTCTCTTTGTCATTAGTAGTGGAAAACTACAGCTGAATGGAAAATACAGGTCCCTTCCTATTAAGTTTGGGTGGCAGTTGTGTTAAGTAGCTGTGACAGAGTGGTGTCTGAATGCAACATGAATATTTTAAAATAGTTCAGTGTCAGCTAAAGTAATATAAAATATAGGAATAAATCCAAGAAACAGCAATAAGCAGTAGGTGCTAATATGCATATAGAGATCATTGTTCAAGAATGGTTAATGTCTTATAGAAACTTATTAAGAGAGTGTGAAAGCCATATGCTAGAATAATTTTGGCATTAAAATAAAAATAGATTAAAAATAGGAAAAAAATTAATGATATAACATTAAATCCAGTCAAAATCTTTAGGTGTCATAGGTAACTTATTGTGAAATAAGAGATGAAAGCTGAGAGAATTTATCTGCAGAGGAAATTACAGAAAGAACATTAGAAATATTCAAAAGCCTTTTGCAGAATATCACGTGTTTTGATTTATCTCAAAGTTTCCCCATTCTTTTAACACTTCCAATTTGACAGAAGCGTTTTAAGGTTATATAATAATGTGTTTTACCACCAGTTCTGCATAATAAAGTAATTGCTCTATTAGAGATGCATTAGTGAGAGGAGCAAGTGAGACAAAGGAACTTTGTATCAGGAGGAACTTCTGCACAAGGACAATCTTTTCTCTCAGAACATAGAACATGAAAAAAGAAAGAAAGTAAGAAAACAAGCAATTTACTTTGCCAGCAGTATCCAAGATATTGCAGTCTATCCGGGTGTAATTCCTGCAGGTATCTAGATGTGAATACAGTTCATTAGTGTGACACACTAATAGTGTGGCACAGACATGATGAACATGAAGTCAGAAGAAACACTTTGGAGTCTTTGTGACACAGCTAGTAAAACTCCTCCTTGGAGAAGGGTCAGCTCATAATCTACATGCTTCTTAATTTCTGTATGGATTAATTAAATGTAGCTTCTCCCTTGGGCACAAGGACGAGTGTCACTTTGTAAATAGGCCTAGGACCCACTGGTGGAGAGTAGCCCTTTTTGCTCCCAGTGTGGTGTTCGTATTCCTTGCAGGAGATAGGTCTTTTCTGCTGCACTTACTCCTGGGAAGTTGGGAGGAGAAGGCTGATCTCAGTGAAGGAAACCTTTGCATTCCCCACAAGTAAATGGAAGTAAGTGTGTGATCAAGAGCTGTAACACTTCTGTGCAGAAAGCATTTCTGCTTCGTTTTATAGGAATAACTATCTGGGTTCTGCCACTGATTCTCTTATATATTGACTAAGTGAATTTCCCACCACTGTGTGATATTTCCCACCAGAAAAATAAGGGACAATGAATCTGATCTTCTTGATGAGGGATGTCTGGGGCAGCTGTTAATTAATATTTGTGAAGAAATCTGTGATCCTGTGATGAAAGGTGTTATGTTAGTGCAATTTATTGCATTAAATATAGTAAGATTCCTTGGCACACATGATTTCCACCATGTTATTCACCCAGTTATTTTGGCTAGAGATCAGCACAGGCCAAGCTGTTACATCTCAACACCTTCACTGTTTTGAAGACATTCGGATATAAGTTTGGAATTTGCCCATCTCTGCCTTGAAGCATTTCGGTCCCACAGAGGACACACATCCTTCAAAAGGAATCCCTGAAGCTCAATGAATAGGAGCAAAGCTCCACACAATAACATGTTAAAAGTTGGCTTTGAGGCACTACTTCTGCCCAGTTGCCTGGACAAGCTGCCATCGCTTGTGAAGGGTATGTAATCATTGTACCCAACAGTGATCTGGTGTGTTACTGAAAAACACGTTGCAGGTTATCACACTCAAGGATGAGACAAAACATACCTTCAGGTCACTGCAGGCTGTGAAAAAAGCCACCCATTTGATTGCAGCAGGCCAGAAAGAAGGACCTTCTTTTATGAGTATTTGCTACTTTCACTGGTATAAAATCCACCTCTGCTGTTTTGGGCCAACACATAGAGGCTGGCTTGGTGTTAAGCATCAGCAGGAATGAAAATGGCTGGTGCTTGGGTAAATGGGGTACTAGCCACGCCTCACAGGGGTGCACAGGAGCCAGCGAGACGGATCTGTCTCTAAGGCTTGGGAACAGGAGCAAGAACTTGTCAGACGAGGTGTCTTGTTCTGGGAGGCCCCTTGGCTGTCCTGTGTACAGTTTGAGGGCTACGTGATCCCACACAGTTGTGAACGCCTTTCTTGCAGGATTAAGAGGTCACTTAGGACACTACCCAAGCAGCAAGGTCCTTCTCTCCAAGTCTTTAAATAGCCCCTTTCCCTTCCATGTCTCCTTTGATCTTCCTGGTTTGCTCAGGCCTATCTGAACCCTGAGGAGAGGATATCCAGATTCGGCCAAAGAAATGCGGTTACTGTCTACCACAGAGGGTAGTGACATCTGTGGTGGTGCTGAGGATGGCTGGAAGGGTACTTTGGGAGCAGGGGCAAGAGGACCATAATGCTGCAGGATCCATCTAAAGCAGGATGATGGCAGTATCGTAACAAAGTGGTCCAGTAATAACAAAATTCAGGCTGTAATCACTTTCATTTGAATGCTTCCTTATTCTGAGGTTGCCTAGTGAAATTTCAGACATCTCTGAACCCTTTTTTTCCCCTCAGAAATGATGATTTTATTTTTTTTCTAAACCTCTGTGTATCCAATACTGTATATAATAACCTTACAACAAGAAGAAATCACAACTAGCTGGCTGAATATTGAGGCTGAGGATGGGAGTACACAGACGAGAAACTCTCCAGGGTATTTTGCTCTCTTATTTAAGTGTGAATTTTTAGCTCCTCTTAAATTAGAAAAAGCAATTTACTCTGACAAGGCACAGAACGTAAGGCACAGAACCTGACTTCGCAGTTATTGTGAGACTGGATAGTCAGCTGTGGGAAGCAGATATCCAGCTGGCAAATCCCTAATGCCGGCGGTGAGCGGCTGCGCCCAGCAGTTGGGTCTGGTACGCACCTCTGCCTTGCTGACAGCAGAACGTCGGGAGGGGAGTCTCTGATTTGAAAGTTAATACAGTTATTAGCAGTCCAATAGTTTCTAGAGGCCTCAGGAGAGAGCGAGCACTAGTGCTGCTCGGCCCCTAACCTAGTCTTGATTTTAGCTGGTATTAATTTTGCACCAGGATTTCTCTTCAACAGGCGTGGAGTGCAGAGAGCAAGAAATCTTACTTGCAGATACAAGTCTTATTACACAGACAGTTAGGTTTCTGACTGCTGCTATTTGTGTGAGCAAATTTATTAAGGGTAAGAGAAGAAAGAAGGATGTATTTTGAACACATCAAATCCTGCTTCCCTGTTTAGAAACAGGCTGTTTAAAAACAAACAAGCAAGCCCTGGAACTGGACATCCTATTCCTTGGGCTCTCTGAAAAAAACCCAGTCTGGAAGTGTGTGAGCCCAGTGCAACAACAGCTTTTCTTTAATAACAGGCCATTTGTTTTTTTTTTCTAAGCAGTCACACAGCCTTGTGAAACTATATTCAACAATTAATTTGAGTACTGGTAGAAATCATGTTCCGCATTGTCTGGCAGGAGTGACTGCTTTAGTCTTGCATTTATTATTATTGTGAGTGGAATAACTGCTTTGTATTTCTTCCCCTGAATAAAACATTTATTAGTAAATATCGCGCTGCACACATTAATGCTGTTTGATTTCTTTCTGGGCATCGTCCTTTTTGCAGCATTAATGTTTAGACTGAAAGCAAACACGGAGTTGTTTGCATGTCTCATTTGAAGAAATACTTGCCTTTGGACAAAAGACATGAATGCCCAAGAGCCACACAAAAGACTGAGTTTATGGGAAGTCTTCAAGTTAAGCCAGTGCTAAAAGGGGGACTGTACTGGTAGCTGCTGTCCTTCAGGTGGGACAGGAAAGAATCCCACCTCTATTGGGCCTTCAAATCTTGCAGAAAACATCCCAGGAGGCTTCCCTGACAAAACAAGATTACCTGTTACTGTGGCTTAGATGCAATTTTATAATCTTGTCTTGAGTAAATAACAGCTTGTCTCGACGTGTTCCCAGGCACAGAACAAGGAGATGGGAACTCCTTCCCTGCGTAATCGTGGGGCAGCAAAACAACCTGAGCTGCCAGTCAGCAGGATCTTGGGCACAAGCTGTTGTCCTCCAAACCCAATGTCACTAACAAATCTCTTGCTGCCTGTAATGTATCAATGACTATGCACTGGGGTGTTTTTTTATTCCTGGCTTTCTCCATGCTCCTGCTGTTTATCTATACGGAGCTGCAGCCAAGCTAACCAAAGCCCCGGTGTTTCAAGGATTAATTCACAGAAAAAGCTCAGAGAGGAACTATCAGCCGGGAGCCGATTAACTGCATCTGAACTCAGCCCTGTGATACTCCTGGCTGGGTGAGAAAGACAGCAGACTTTGCTGAAGCAAGGCTAAGACGAGGGGCTCCTGCCCAAAAGTACAGCCATGCTTGATATTTTAAGTGATGTTTCTCGCTACTTTAGCCTTTGTCCAGCTGCAAGCCGTGAAAGGCAGCTACAAGCTGTTGTTAATAGGTAATAATTTGGCTCTAAATCCTTTTAGCGAAATCCTGCAGGATGTTGGTGATTTTGTAATCTAACTTGAGCCTCTGGGAACTTTTCTTTGCTCTCATTCCACCCATATACCATGAATCCATCTTCATTAGTCTGTGCACATATATAGATGTTGTATCTAACATTCGTAAGTGCTGGCAGGAATGGAAAATATTTAGCAAGAGGAATTTTACTTCTCTCTTTTCGTATGGTTTGTTCTTGAAACACCAAACATATCTTTCAATAAAAATAACTAATGTGTTTATTTTAACCAGTGCTGGGTAAGTAATTTGCATTAAAGAAATTACTCTATTCATCTTTTTTAGATCAGGCACAAGTTGTGATTTTTCTCATTTGTACTTACTGTTCCAAAAGATTTACTGAATATTTTTTATGAATGAATTTGTTGCAATTCATCCACAAGGAGTCTGGTACGAGTATTAATTTAAAAAATTGATTCTGATAGATTTCAATGTCCAAATATCTTTGATGACTTTGAAAATCTCAAGCTGATTAGTCAAAATCTGAGCTGTTTCTTTCCAACAGGCAAGCTGTCATCTTGCAAGACAACAGCAACTTTAGGGTTGTTTTTCTGTGTTGTGTTGCCATTATGAATTGGAGCTATGTTCTTCTGCAGTATTCTGCATTATTCAGTGGTGCCACTAAAGTTAGCGGGAAATATGTTAGAATTTTTAATGGGACTAGGGTTTTATCCAGTGTTTCAGCAAACACACAAGTCATTCTATTCCCTCACTAGTGCGCTGGAGGAAGGGGAACAATTGGACACCGGCACAGCCAGAGTTTTAGTGTTAAAATATCAAGAGTAAATACTCAGATAAAATATTTGGCAATATCACCCAGCTCTAATTTGCACATTTTAAAGGTTGATCTTTCACATCCTCTCAAGTTCTTTGTTTGCCTGAGTCCCTGGATAAAGCACATGGAAAGTCAGAGGATATCTTATGTCATCACTATTTGTGTTAATGGCTTAGGAAACCCACAATCCAATCAGTTAAAATAAACAACCCAGTGTAATAGGAGCATAAATCAATGAAGACTTCATTACTGAAACCTTAATGTGAAATCCATCCACCTACATAGGAAAGAGATACTGAGAGGCAGCAAGACAAAACCAGAGGACAGCCTGATTTACGCAACCCTGAAATTTAAAAGGTGCTGAGAACAGTAACTCTTCCTGGAGTCAGTAGATTTGGTGAATGCTCGTCACTCTTGACACCCTGCCCCTGACTATTAAGTCCCTATGCTAAAAAAATCACACAGAATCACAGAATCACAGAATGTTTGGGGTTTGAAGGGACCTCTGTGGGTCACTGATTGCTTTCTGTTTGCCCTGAAGATATTGGGAGACTTGAGACAGCTCAGGACTGTGAACTAATAAACAAAGACATGAATTAGTAAAATTAATATATGACTGAAGCTACACGTTGCCTAGAAGTAACGGTATTCAGAACAGCTCTGACCCTGCTGCACACTTTCCTCTCCTGACCCAGTAACAACGAATTTGGGCCCCTGCTCTAGGATGAGCGTGGCAATACTTGGGGAATCGAGAGTTACTGGATTTAATTAAAGCCACATATTCTGTTTGTCTTGGTTCTGAACGAAGGAGTAATCCTATCATACCGAGCCTTTTGATTTCAACACGGTTCACAAAAGGGCTGAACTTTTATATTCAGTGCAGAGATCTCTCTTGTTGAGTTAATATAGTAACGAACAGGATCAGCAGCATGCTCTCACTCTGAGCAAGGGCCATCTCTGAGATACGGATGAGACATGCACTTTTCCTGTGGATTTTAGCTAACAACAAAAGTAAGGTGAGTCCTTAGAAAGGTGTCAGTGCTCACAGAGCCTCCTCCCCCGAGTCCTCTGTTTCAGAAGTCATTCTCTGCCTGTTTGCTCCAATCTCTCATCCTCGCCTGACTCCTTTTCCTTCCTTCCCCTTCCCCTGACCACATCTTCTTTTGTCTCCCTCCCCTGCTGATACTTTTGTCTCTGTTGCTCACTTCTGTCAAGTGAAATGTGTATTGAGCAGTTAAAGTTTGGTAGCATTGGTTATTGACCAAAACCAGTATGATGGGGATTCAGGTTTTCAGAAATATGGAGTTTGCTTATGTAAATAATTATGATAAACAAATAAATGTAAGAAAACATAATATTAAGGATACAGAAGTTAGGAACCATCAGGAGTAACGTAGATATTGCCTGCAGAAGATGGCAGATATAATTTGCCAATACAGAAGGAGGCTTGGTTGAAGGGAGCTGCCAAGCATCCTACAGGAGTTCTGCGACAGTGGTGAAAACCTGGTTCTCCAGGCTGACAGTCACCTGCTCTGGCTGTGAAGACTGATCATTTTCCTGCTTCATTCCCATGTCTTACTCAATGTAGGCTCTACCCAACTATAACAAAGGGGGAAGGGGTATATCTGCAGCTCATTAATTACCTACACAATCCTCAGCATCATGTCAGCTTGTGCTGCTAATTTAGCAGGGATCCATTTGAAAAAAACCCTCAGTTTGCATTAATAGTCATTATTACAGATCTGAAATAAATTTCCCTAGTATTCTTTCTAGGGTTTCTTTTTACTGGGTGTTACTTCTCAATTCCTTGTCTTAAATATTCAGTTGCATAATCTTAAATATGTCAGAGAATGGTTGAATCAATCTGGCTGGTAAAATCATCCCATATATCTGGAATACATACTAGTACATGAAGTTTCTGAAGCACTTCAACGTTCAGAAATATAGGAGCTATATATCTGTAACATATTATCCTGTTGTTATAATTCAATGGGAGATAGAGTGATTCCAGTATAGTTTATGCGAAACACCTGAGGTTCTTCAGGATCAAGGCTACACAAATGCAAGTTTTTTATTATAATGGAAATTTATATTGTGTTGTATTGTATCTGTATGGAAATTAAGAGATCTAGAACTTATCCAATATCCCTCATACAGCAATACAGACTGGTGATTAATTCTTCAGTCTCAGCAGTGAAATATGGTTGGAGAAGGATTAGAGAAGGGGTCTAGTGTATCACACAGATGGATGGTGGGTATTATGTGTTTCCTTCTCCTGGAGTACAGTATGTCTTATTTCCTGTAGTGCAAAATTTAAAGTGAATCTAAAGCAGAATGTGTGATGTCAAGCTGTGGTGCTTACTTGGTCTTGAATGAAAATAAGTTTAGGGCATCTTTTTGCTCCCAAACTTCCAGGCTTCCATGTGGTTATAGCTGCAAAGCTGAAAAGACAGGGGAATTTTCTTGTAAGTGCGATTAATATAATTTAAAGGTATTCTTCAACTGACAGAATTAAGGGATGCTGTCATGGAAAACGACCATACATTTAACATTTCTGTGTGATACAGTATTTCCTCAACTTTGAGGCAGCTAGAGCAAAGCAAAAAAGAGAGATGTGATTTAGAATTTATATGTAAATTCTGCAGAAATGATACTGTGTATTAAATATTGTGTGGTATGATCAGTATGTCTGTCAGAGGCTTTTAAAATGTGTTATCAATATGGTGCCACATATTCACTGGCCAGATGGCACAAAAAGTACTCAGTATCCAAACAAGGATCTCAGTGCCTATGCACTGCATGAGGTACTGCAGCCCTGTGTAGCACAAAGTTCACTGTTCTGAATTGATCCCTAAATTTGGTGTGTTTCCGTTCCAGAGCTCCTGTGACAAGGACGTCATCCGGAATATTCTCAGTGTCCTCACTGACCTGCTCTCTCTGGGTAAGGAAGCAAAGCTCTGGGGCAATGCCTGTGGACTAGGGACAGAAAGGGGGTCCTCAAACACGTCAGGGAACTCATACCTCAATAAACTCGGCCAGATGTTTGCAAAGTGAACAAAATGTGAATTGTACCTATAGATCAGAGTCCTTACTCTTGTGTTTGGAAAACTGAGCTTTTCCAGTAAGTTAAAGAGAAAAAAACCAACACAGAATATCTTCATCATTTTTAGTTTAAAAGATGCCTGTGTGTTTCAAGGTATTTCATAATCCCTGGCAGTCAACCACTGGAAATGTTCCCCGGTGCCACTGGAGAGAGGGCTGTGAGATAGGGAGAGGAGCCTGACTTCCCAGAGCACAGGGACTCTCTAATGGGGAGAGCTCAGCACCTCTGCAACAGGCACCTCCACCTCGGGGCTGCAGGGAAGGCATGTTGCTGCACGCGCCCGAGCCATGTGCAAAAATAAATGAATTGGCAAAAGAACTGAAAAAATAATTTAGTTTCTTTTCCTTCCTGCTCCACCTCAAAAATATCATTTGCTAAACAATTCTCAACCCAGCTGATCTGCCAGGCTGTGGGGGCTGCATCGGTGAGTGCTGGAGCCTCCTGTGTTCCCCACTCCCCAGAGCCCCACCGCACATATCGCCCATCCAGCTGGGCCTCTCTTCTGAAGCCCCGCAGTGCTGTTCCTCAGCTAGATGGAAGGATTGCCTACGTGGAGGATGGGACGTGCCGTCTCCCTTCCAGGAGATGAACGTGTGGCTTCCTCCAACCATGGAGCCTGAAGTCCCTGCTGAAGTCGCCCATGGATGAATGTTTGTTGACACTGTAGGGCTCACAGGATTAGCATGTGGTTTTGTTGGAGAGCTAGATTTGTTTGAAAGCTGTCCGCAAAGCTTCCCCAGGATCCCTTTTCATTTGGCAGAAGCCCATTGCAGCTTTAGTCTTTTGCTTGTTTAATTTCCTGTGTCTAAGAAATGGTCACTGAGCCTTCTGCTCCTTTGAAACTTGTTGGTGTCTCTGCTTATTCCTCTTTGCTGCATTTCAATGCGCACTGAAAACTTCTGCAGGACATGGGTTTGTAAAGATAATCACTGCTAGAACAAGAGACAGCAGAGCGCATAGTTTCACCATGCAGCTGTTAACCATGTCTCCAGGCCAGGGGCACCTGAGATCCACGGTCAATTCTGCAAATGCCCTTGGGTTTCTGGCAATAAAACACCACAGGAAGGCCACCGGAACATTGTGTGCTCCATGTGGCGTGAGGGTTTATGACAGTGGCAGCTCTGGGGCAGGGGTGCTCTGAGCAGAGCCTCTTCTCTCCCATTTTTCCCCAGGGACCGGCCGGAGAATTCACTACGTGATCAGCAAAGGGGGCAGCGAGGCACTGCTGCAGGCTCTCATCGTTGTTGCCCGGACTGATCCACCCGACCACAGCATCCTCCTGCCCCTGCTTCTGCTGCTGGCCAGGGTCGGCCGACGAGGTATCACTGAGTGGTGGGGGACTTCTTGTGTAGGGGGCTCAAAACTGATAGGCAGCTGCAGCAACAATCAGCACTGGGATGTGCCTGATAGACAGCTGACAGTTTATTTTTGGGGTGTGCTGCTTCTCTGATATTTGGCCAGGTAGACATCCTGCAACAAGACACGGATGGCGTACATGCACATAGATCTACTTCTTGCATAGGTTTCATCCATGTTCTGCCTTGGGCTGGCCTCATGGCTGAAAGCCCCCCCAGCAGAAATTTAATTTTGTTTTCCCTTAACTTAAGAAAATCTTAAAATATGATTTCTATTTCTTGGCCCAATCTGCAGCAGAGCAGCAGATCTTGGCATACAGGGGGGTTTCCTGAGGCAGGCAAACGCCAGGGCAGAGGAGAGACCCACCAGGAGCTGACAGCTCTAATGAGAGAGAGACACTGGTGGAACCATGCTCTGCTCCCCCTGAGACATTGAAGAGATATTGATTTGAAAGATGGATTATTTGGTGATAAGGAATTTGCTGGATGGTCACATCGAGAGAGCAGTGGTCAATGACTAAATGTCTGGGTGGAGATCAGTGACAAGTGATGTCCCTTGGGGGTCCGTGTTGAGATCAGTACTCTTTAATATCTTCATCAGTGACATAGACAGTAGGATCAAGGACACCCTCAGCAAATTTGCAGATGACACCAAACTGAGCGGTGCAGTTGACACGCCTGGGGAATGGTAGGCTATTCAGAGGGACCTGGACAAGCTGGAAAAGTGGGCCCATGTGAACCTCATGAGGTTGTGCAAGGTCCTGCACCTGGGTCAGGGTGTCCCATGGTATCAATACAGGCTGGGGGATGAAGGGGTTGAGAGCAGCCGTGAGGAGCCGGGCTTGGGGATACTGGTGAATGAGAAGCTGGACATGACCCAGCAGCATGTGCTCACAGCCCAGAAGGCCAACTGTGTCCTGGGCTGCATCCCCAGCAGCGTGGGCAGCAGGTCAAGGGAGGGGATTCTTCCCTTCTGCCCCTCTCTGGTGACACCCCAGTTGGACTCCTGCATCCAGCTCAGGAGCCCTCAGCACAGGAAAGGCATAGACCTGTTGGAGCGGGTCAAGAGGAGGCCACAAAAACAGTCCAAGTGCTGGAACACCTCTGCTGTGAGGAAAGGCTGAGAGAGTTGGGGGCTGTTCAGCTTGGAGAACAAAAGGCTCCAGGAAGACCTTATTGCAGCCTTTCAGTACTTAAAGGGGGCTTATAAGAAAGATGGGGACAAACTTTTTGTCTTTGTAATAGTTTGATTCTTACTGGTTTTTCACAGATAGGAAGTTTGGGCTGAAAGTGCAGAAGGCAGAAGCAACTGATGTAATACTGAGCTTGACAAGAAGAAATCTGGGCCACCACCTGAACCTCACACACTGCCTCTGGGTCTTGCGGGTTTGTGCTTCTAACGGTGAGTACCTGGATTTTCCTTCTTTCCTCTGTGTGACAACAACCAGAGTTCTTCTTTTAGTCATTTCAGCGCAAAGAAACATCGTTCCTGATTAAGGTTAGTGCCTTCACGCACCGTTAAAGTACAGAATCAGGCACAAAAGCCAAAACAGCCATAGAAAGAGGTGCTACCCAAGGCACCTATACAGCCTTTACATATATTTCATCTATGGACTATGATAATAGAAGTGCCATAGTGAAAATATATTCGTGGCAATGATCTCCTATTCTAGAATATAGGCAGTCAACTCCTTTGCTCTGAGACTTAGATACCTTAAATCTCTACGCAGTTCCCATTACCATAACAGCCAAATGTCTCACTATTGTTGATTGTATGGATCTTCAGAGCAGCTCCACTATGGAGGAAAATATGGGTGGAGAAACAGGAGAGAGAAATCTGTTGCTCATTCAAGGTCCCTTAGGAAATACATATTACATCCTGGTCTTCTCTTTAGTATCCCCCCAACCCCCACCACGCACTTTCCCAGCTTTTCTTTCTTGGCAATGCCCTCATATTAAATGATTCAAGCAACAGGATTTCCAGTATTGTCTCCCAGGATCATTACACATTCATACAGGTTTTCCCTACTATAGAGCACTGAGTTTGTCAGCACAAATTTCCCTTTGCTCATTCTAACTCTTTCCTCTCCCTCTCTGCATCTCTCACCCAGCAGATAATTCTTGATGGCTGTCCTGTCTGCAGTCTGCTATATGCATCCTAAGATTTAGCACTCCTGGCGCTGAGCCCTGCAGGTCGCTTCTATTGGTACAGGAGCTAGCTTCATGCAATGGGCTTTCTCAGGCAAGCAGCCAAGCCTCAACATTCAACCCCTCTCCCTGTGATAAGCAGTATTTGAAAGGCTGAGTGTGCCTGAAAATGCAGCCAAGGCCAGAAGCTGAAACGTGCCTTTATTTGGGTTTCACAGCTGTGTAGTGACCCTGTGCTGCCTCCCATGAAAAATGATGATCTACACCCTTCACTGCTCCCTGCTTCAGTGCACCTGCATCCCGATTCAGCTGCAGTTTTTGCAGAGATTTTAGGATGCACACTACAGCCTGGCCTGCTTGCTGTTGATGTCAGACCCTGAAACTTCCACTCTGCTCCTTTGCTGGAGCATCTCTGTTACTCTCCAAGTATCTCCAGCACTCTCTAGATCTGCTTCCCCCTTTCATGAGTAACTTTGACTCTGTGGCCCAGCTGAGAAGCTGCAGGGGAGGTTACACGGAGGTCTGTGCAGATGTGATATCAAACTAGATTACATGCTCCCAATCTTAAAAATTATTTTTAGCGGGTGGAACTAGAGAGGATCCAGAAGCGTGTAAAATTCTGAGAGTGCTTAGGTGTGACAGCAGAAAAGATGAGTCCTTGTCACAATCTCATGCACCAGTTCTTTGCTCCGAGTCACTCCCTTCATAATCTCTGCCACCTGTTGTGTGTGGTAGACCACGTCCCACTCTGGGGCAGGAGGAGTTCAGCCAGCCTTGTCCACCACCCTGTCTCTAATGAATTACCAGCTACTGTAAAAGTAGCTGGCAAGCCTTGCAAAGCTTTCCATCACAGGACAACTTGGCGGGACATGGTAGGACTGCAGGAGATGATGGGCCCTCTGGCAGCTCTGTGATGGCCACTGGGAGATATTTACAAAACAGCCAAAACCCAGCAGTGGGCAGGCAGCCAGGTCTCCCTCTGGCTGCTCTTGATTACTGATCCTTTCACCCTGTTCGCTTGCATTTAATATCTCAGGGCTGTATTTATCCCTTCTTTACACAGAAACCCTGTCTTATAGTGGGGAGGCCTGGATAAGCATTTAGTTTATGCATAGGGCATTTTTGGAATCCATTGCAAAATCTATCTATAAAGTTCGCCGCATGTTAGCAGGTGAAGGATTAACAGTAAAATTGGCTGAAATTAAGCTGCATTCAGAAACCGCCCTCCCAAAAACCTCCACTTCCACACTGCTGAATAATAGCACAGGAAGAAAACTGCACTCCATGCCCCTGTGAAATAAACCATCCTCATGGAGTTGCCTGTGGAAAAAGTGGGATGAATTTGAGCCCTGTCATTTGAGTGGGAGATGACCCTATTTAACTATGAGTTGTTCTCTGGGAGATGACCCTATTTAACTACGAGTTGTTCTCTCTGGAGAGCATAATATTTACAGCAAAAGGGGCTTTGGGGAACTTGGGGAAGAACTGCAGGATCTGAGATCTGGTTTTGTGTCTGATCTTGGCTCAGGTTGTGTCCACAGACAGCTTTATGCTTCAGTTTCTGTGTTTGTAAAATGACCTGTGAAGTCCATTTGGGAGACTGGAAAAATCTGTTCCTATCTCTGGGGGTAGCTACTCCCTTCCCTGCATCACCACTAAGCACAATGCTGCAGACCGCCTGCTTCAGATCTGACTGCTTTTCTCTTTTATTGGCTTAGTTACCACAGGAACTACGCTTGGCATCAATGGAGCCATGGAGCTGCTTTTCAAAGTCATCACCCCCTACAGCAAGAGACACGTCAGGACAGTCAGGTAAGCAGTAGCCCCAAGGGAACTTGTCTTTCCAGGATGGCAAGAAATAAAAATTTGGTTCCACTTGAAGAGGCAAAGAAATCAGAAATGGATGCACGATTTCCCCTCACTTTAAATCTGCAGGGTTTTTTAAGAGGCAGAAATAGTTCCCTGAAGGACATGTTAATGCTGTGATTCATCACATGATTCATGCTGGTGGCCATTTATTTGCAGTCTGTCCTATACAGTGATGGCAGTTTGATTGCAAGGTATTGTCCTTTGTTTCCCAGTCAGGACTGGATTTTGAGAAGCATGTGCCAGCAGCAGGAAAACTGCTCCTGCCTACCCCTTTTCCAGAACCTCTTGCCACCACCAGCCTGGGGGCAGGTACAGTGGAATCATGGCAGTGCTGCCTTGTCCTCCTTTTGTGGACAGCTGTGACCATGTCATTCTGATATTTTTGAAGTATGACAGTTCTTACTAGTATTAATCTATGTCTGTTTTTAAGCCCATCCCAAATATTTCAAATAGATTTTTCTGAAGACAGCAAGTTCGTTTTTTATCTCTGTCTTAATGCTGAACATTAGTCCTCAAGTTGTCCATTCCGACCACGTCCTCAGATGCCTTTCAAGGCAAACTCTGTAATGTGGAAAACATCCACAGAAGGACATAACACATTTCTGTGGCTTGCTCATTACAAACAGGAGGAAGAATTTACGGCTATGACCTGTACCCACACAATCACATTTGTTTAAGCAACACAGAACCTGCCAGTTCTCCTTCTTAGGCATGCAGTGCCTTGTGGAGCACATAGTCCCTACTTGTGCATGCACATCTCGGCAAGGACATGGCAACATTCAGTCGGTTTTGGCTTCTGCAGGGACCTGACATGGGTATGGTTCATGGCTGGTGATTACTGAGGAAGTAGCCTTAGGCTGACATTGCGTGTAGGTGAGAAGCAGATGGGCAGACACGGCACAACAGTTTGACCACTGCTTGCTTAGCTGTTGTTGAAGTAGGGACCAGTTACTCTGGGTGAGGCCACCAGTAAATAATGCCCATCCTGCTTTTAACATCAAAGAGTAACACCAGTTCTCACAATCCAGTTACACAATACATTGCATGGGAAGGAATTTGAATTACTTTGCACTAGCCACAAATGATGAACTTGCATGTCAACACATGGTACTATCGTTTGCTAATTGCAACATTCTTCCAGTTCTTCTGCCTACAAGTCAGGGGCTATAAAAAAATTTGAACAGTTTGCTTTGCTAAATGAGATACTGAGTGGGCCCACCAGATGCTCAACTTCCTCCAGGTGCTTTGTTACTGGAAGCCAGCTCACTTTTGCTTTCTACTACAGTGCTAAGTACCTGGAACTGCTTCACAGCTTCAGTTCCCTCTTAGCCAGGTTAGCTGTGGTTCCTCTATGTGGTCTGTCCAAAAGTATGATATTGGGATGTTTCCTGCACAAAGGTTTGGATTTTACCCAACTCAAAGAATATTATCACTAGGATATTATTCCTAGGTTATCTGAGCACCCTCTAAGATTCCCCCAGGCCTCATGTTACAACTTCACTCTTTAAGACTCAGGGAGCATGTAGAACTGCTTTTACAGGGGTGCTCACAATGAGTTAGACCCAGAGCTGGACTTGACTTCTGAGGCAACAAAAAGTGATTGATGAGTCCATGCCTGTGCTTAAAGAAGTAAGCAAATTCCAGTCAATTCCCTGGTTTCCTTCCTATGGAAGTGATTAGACTCATGTTAGTTCTACTTCTGCAATAGCCTCATAGGGAAGGGACTGAGAGCAGCCCTGCTGAGAAGGACTTGGGGGAAACAGTGGATGAAAAGCTTGACATGAGCCACCAGTGTGCACTTGCAGCCCAGAAGGCCAACCGTATACTGGGCTGCATCAAAAGAAGCGTGGGCAACAGGTCAAGGGAGGTGATTCTGCCCCTCTACTCTGCTCTGGTGAGACCTCACCTGGATTATTGTGTCCATCTCTGGAGTCCCCAGCACAAGAAAGACACGGAGCTCTTGGAGCTGATCCAGAGGAGGGTGACAAAGATGATCAGAGGGCTGGAGCACCTCTCCTATGAAGAAAGGCTTAGACAGTTGGGGCTATTCAGCCTGGAGAAGAGAAGGCTGCGGGGAGACCTCAGAGCAACCTTCCAGTACCTGAAGGGGGTCTATAGGAAAGATGGGGAAAATCTTTTTAGCAAGGCCTGTTGTGATAGGACAAGCAGTAATGGTTTTAAACTAAGGGCAGGTAGATTTAGAGTGGATATAAGGAAGAAATTTTGTACCATGAGGGTGGTGAAACACAAGAACAGGTTGCCCAGAGAGATAGTGGAAGACCCATCCCTGGAAACATTCAAGGCCAGACTCAAGAAGGGGCTCTGAGCAACCTGGTCTAGTTGAGGATGCCCCTTCTCACTGCAGGGGGGTTGAGTTAGATGACCTCTAAAGGTGCCTTCCAGCCCAAAGCATTCTACGATTCTATGATAGGTCAGGATCTGTGCGTAATGGGACTTGGGCCTGTATCAGTTCTCTGTTAAGCAATAGGACTGGCTGCATGAAGGCATTTTAAATGAATTTTGTGTAAAGCTGCTTCTTCCATTTGTTGTTTCTTCTGAGGGAAGTGGAAAACTTGGTATCTGTCATACATTTCTAGCCTGAGTTTTTGCTGAGATTCATTTGGAGATGCAGCTAGTGCTGCTGAGGGTTGTTGTAATGTAGGCTATAAAGTGGTCTAGAACACTCACTTCTAAGGAGAAAGGGAAAGAAATAGCTTTCAGAGAAACACAGTCCTTTTGATTTCAAGGATTCCAGATTGTCAGAGTGCAATATTTTGTTTTTTCTTCCTTTTATCTGATGTACAAAGATTGCTTTGAACTCTTCTGTGGACCTTTTTTTCCATTTGGAACAAACATGCATACCAGAAAATACAAACTCAAAATTTCCCCTCAATAAAACTCCAGTTTTATTGCTTATAAGCCTTTTTATTTATTGCTTAAAAGCTTGGATTTATTTTCCCTTTGAAAAAAGGGATCTTAAATTCTTTTCTATGTGAACTCCTTCATTGCTAGTTCAGTTTCCTAATTCCATTTTTACCTAAAATATTTGTGCTCTTCTTAAAACATATTTGTATGAGTGTGCAAGTGGAGGATAAAATCTTTCCTGGACCTAGCTCACAGAAAAAGGTGATTTGGCTCCCACCTACACTTGGTTCAACGAGCAAGAACCATAAATCAGCTGAAGCCTGGTAGCCACTCAGCTGGCCTGCCCAGGCTCAAAGCTGCTTGTTTCATTTAATAACTAGGAGCAGCTGAGAAGGTCAGTGGCTCAGTGGAGACAGTCTGTTCTGCATCAGAAGAAGCACACAAACCTGTTTTATTTAAAAAAAAAATGCTTGCAACCTATTTAAAGGCACTAGGTCCTTATTATTTAGTAGGACATATGCTTACTTGCAGTCTGTTTAGAAGCACTGCTGTCACTAGGGAAAGAGGCATCAAGAGATGTTGACAAGAATTTAGGCCCTGAGACCAGAAGTCCAGACTGTAGGGTGGGTTACAGATTTTCTTTCCCAGCATTAGTGAATGCCTGGGATAGCTATGGTCTGAAAATACCAGGCATCTTTACAGTTCATCAGAAAATGGAGGTGGGTACATGTGAAAATATTTTTCTATTTTTTGAGCTGCTCTAGTTTAAAAACTTGTAGGGTGGCTGTGGGAGGAAGATTCTGGATGGATTTTTTGAGGTGGGGAGAAAAAATAAAAAGGGATATGTGCTTTGTCTAATTCAGCATGTGCTCCTGGTCATCTGATGTCCTTGCAGCAAGCCTCTTATTCTTGCTTTGTATTTGCCCTTGATACCTTCTCTCCACTTCATAACTATGTGCTGCCGCCATGATTTGCCTTGCTGCTGGGAAGGAACAGCCGGCAACTGTGGGGGCTGAGATTACTCTTGTTCTTTGATCAGGTGCCAGGAATGCAGCATTGAAAACGCACCACTTCTCTTGTGACTATACCCGTGTTTTCCTGTCCTGGGCAGCAGTAGGACCAAGGTCACTTTAAGAATCTGCCCTGAAGAGTGCACTATGAGAGCTATTTATTTAGCTAGCTAAGATGTGGAAACAAGATACATAGTTCTATTTATTTTTCCCAGTGTCAAAGCTCTGGGTTATTTAGAAATGGTCTCCCATGCTCCATTTGACCTTCTCTGGGTGCGTGCCAAGTATCTCTGATTCCCCTGAGACTGTGACTCATGGACTTTATTGGTCTTAGTGAGGCATATGAGATCTTCAGGTTGGTGGTACCACAACTGTGTGGATCTCTCCAGGACTACCTATATCTGAAGTAGAAGCTATGTGAAAAAATGTGAAACTCATTGACGTCTAGAGAACTGTTGAGTTAAGCGCTGTGAGGTCCACAGGAGATGGAGACTCTAGATTCTTGCCTATCTCTCATGATGCTGTGCTGCAGAGAAACTTTTCTAATACCCTTTTACAGGGGCAGTTTAAAATAAAGCCAGATTATGTTCTGTTTTTCTCAGTTATGTTTATGTCAGTAGCTGGGATATCTGATATGACTGTGTGTGTGGGACGCCCAAATCTTCACTCCATCAACACCTTCTCTAATGCACCATCCCTCATGACCTACAGAGTGTGATGACCCCTGTTCCTTGCACCTCCCACATTACTTATTCCCCATGTGTTCTGTATCTTCTACCCTCTTCTACTTTACAGTGTCCTTTTCAATACCCTTGCTCATTTTCTGAACGTACTTGTTGTGAGAGATATTTGGATGTGTTTGGGGCAGATGGATGTGGAACATGACAGTGGCAGATGTCTCGCTCTGGGTCTCTTCTCCCTGACTCTGTCTCCAGGTGGCCAGGCACCAGATGTCCTCCCCAGGGTGCTGACATGGCAGGCTGATGGCTTTGAAGGCTGTATGTTGTCAGTGGCTACATGTTGTGTGGGTTTCTAGGACTCCTCAAGCTGAAGGTAGATTATCAAAGTGAATGGAAACAAAAATCGAGAACTTATGATTCTTTTGCATGAGGAAGACCTGGTTTGAGAAAATGGCAAATGATGGTGTGACTTGTGTCTGCGTCGTTCCCTCCATTATGTTATCTTTCTCTTTTGTTAAAAGGTTGGTGGGTAGTCTTATTTCTGCAGTTTTATTAAAAGCTAGTATGTCTTTTAAAATGTCTCTGTTTCTCAAAGCTCTTTGTGAGTACATCTCTTTACCACACTGAGCAGAGCTAGCTGATGGTAAGTGAATGGATAAACCTCATATGAGAGACTGCAGCACGAATGAGTATTCATCAGAATTAAAAACTCTTTCTGTGAATATTCACAAAACTTGGCTTTTTGCACTGGGCTGTTCCATTAAAGTTTGACTACTTAATTGGAAGTGGAAAGTGACTAATAAAGGTCTAGGAATGGTGCCAAATTAATTCAGCAGAAAATGTGACATGAGGAAATTATCTGCCTTTGCTCTTGTCCAGCATTGCCTACTTCTGACACTTGATCAGAATTCTTATGTTTGGTGCTTATTTGACGATCTTTGCTCCTCAAACACTTGCCAATAATCTCCCTTTCTTTTTAAAGGGAGGAAATCCTCTCATGTGACTCTGTTCCGTCTGAGGTGGATATCTGGACTCCTCACATACTAAAGGAAGAAACGAGGTTCTCTTCACCTGTATCAAATGTTTGCCTCTAGAAACTTGAGGTGACTTGGAACTGTTTCCTTCTCCCTGACTGGAGGATGAGTCCAGAGTGGGTAACTTGGAAGTAGTGTGATTAACATTTAAGGTTGGGTCATGTAGCTGGTTGCTGAGAGATTTGGAAAATACAGTCCTCTCCAACTACTGTCAGGGCTAAAATCCCAGGAGAAAATGACACCACCACATGTGTCTCTTTCTTTGGTGATGTGTGCTTGGGGGTCATTCGTGGTGGGGAGTGACTCAATCTGAGATGTGCAAGAATAATGATGATATTGTTGCTATGGTCAGGAAGTGATTCCTTTATCACATACTTCTGTCACAATGTAGGCTTAGAGGAAGATTTTTACTGGAGTATTGAATGCAGAGCTCGCGCAAGTGAAGAGAGGAATGTCAAGGTAATCAAGAGAGCACATCTAAAGCTAAAAGCCCAGATCTGATGGGTTTATATTTAATCAGACATTTTGTCAGGTTGACCAAGAAGAATACAAAGGCCGTGGCAATGCTGAAGATGTAAGTTAAGAGGCTGTATATTGCTTCAAAATAGGCTTTGAACATATATATATTTACATACACATGCACACTACTCTTCTTTTCTATAAAGCCTGTTTTGTATGAGATCCTGTCTTCCTGTCTTGGAACTGGTGCTTTTGATGCAAGATAAAAATGTAAGTGTTGAGCCCATGGTGTTGAAAAGTGACCAAGCTGGTGCATCAAAAAATGGCTGTAAAAGTTATCTCCTCTGACCTTAATGGCAATGGAAGAAATCAGAACAACAGTAGGCTATGTCTCTTAAACAAAGAGAGAGGAGATATGTAGCAGGGATGACCTGAATACTAGAATCATCTCTTCTGTTAAGAATGATGGAGAGACATGGAAAAGGTCCAGCTGCAAATGCATCCTTGACCCAGTGCAGGCAGTTAGTTTCCTCAGCCTTAATCCTGGATAACTTGTTGCTGGTAGGCCACCATATACATTTGCTGCAATTCCATCTCCTGGGTTGTCCTAAACTTCCAACTGCTTTCTGCTTGAACAGAAGAACGTGTTCTATGGCCATTACCAGCCAATATTTTGAGAATGAGATGAAACTCAACACACCAACACGGTGATTAGTTCCTCTGCAACCTGATGTGGTAGTTGTTGTGATTGGTTCTTTTTGAGGAATGCTCCACACACAGCTTTATGCCTTTGTTTATTTGGCAGTGATTCCTAAGAGGAGATCAAATGAAAATCTTCCTTAATTCCTCTTGTTAGTCTGTGCTTTGCCATTAATTGTGTTGTGCAGCTTGGATATTTAATTGGAAACTAACACACAATTCTACTGGAATGTGGTCAGAATTAATCAATGCTTAGTGCCTGCTTATTCTCAAATTGCTATTTGGTTCATTTGATCCCTGTAGAAAATTCACTGGAGGAGCTGAAATTTCTTTTGAGTTATGTTACAGCTAACTGACATGCTTCCAATCTGGCCTTGATCTACATGGGATTTAGCCTGGAATTCCTGCTAAATAAAACTGGTAAATAGTGTTCTGAATGGGATGATGCCAGCAACAAGGGAAAAAGGGTTGCCTTTAAAATTATTCTTTACATGAAGTGTCTTTTCTACTTGACTAGTATCTTGGAAAACATGGAGCAAAGATGGGTACATCATTGAGATAAGTAAATAAACCGTAGTGTTCAAATTTAATGCAATGAGCCATTGTAACAGAAGAAATTATTTTGGAGTCAAAGGTGTCCAAGTTTGATGCAGTTCTTTCTCTGTTCTTTTTATGGTCTGTGTAGTTTCTCTCAAAGAATGACCCGTTCTAATATTACTAATAAGTTATAAAATGCCATTTCAAACTGATGGTATCTCAGTGCTGCTTTACAGAGTAAATAGTGTTGCATTGCAGAATTGGGCTTTGTTGGCTTTGTACTGTTAATAGCAGCAGCAGAGAGAAAATGAAAAATTAAGAGGTAGAGGAAAGGGAGAAGAGATGCTTTCAGAGGAGATCTGAAAATAGATGAAGAATTGATGAAGCAGAGAGGAACACCATAAGCCAAGGTTGTTCCAGATGGCCAGACAAAGGTGTTGCATACAGAAACCCTGGTGCCATCTCTTGGTAGCCTCTGGTATGGCGAGATTAAGCACAGATAACACCTACGTCTGTGGCATAAAAATTCAGTGAATGAACGCTATATAAAGAGAAATCCACTTCCAAGCTTAACTTGGTAAGTCATGGGAAGGGAGGAACTGGTTTATAAATGGGCCCACTTAGTGATACTGATATTTTGAAAAAGATGTTTGCTTTTTTCTATTAGGTCTAGCTTATGTTTTACTTCCATTTCAGGTAGAAGTAACAGTTTGAAAAGAAGCAACTTTCAACTGAAGGCCTTGCTTCACTTGCACATTATTTCTTCCCCTTTGAGACAGCAGGTTGTATTTGGAAAGATGGTATGAGGGCAAGTCACTCCTGTTAAGTTCTTGACTTTTCACACCCAGTGGCTATGGCAGATGCAGTTCATGGATGACCTCACATGCTGGCTTTGGTATGTCTACACTGCAGGCAACTCTATGCTCGTTGGGTGGGAGAGTCTCTCTGCCCTAGCTTTAATCTACTTCATTCTGCTAACAACTGTTAAGGCTTGCAGTAGGGCCTTCAGCATGGGGTGCCCAAGCTGCTTAAGACATATTATCCAATCTGGGAGTATTCTTCATATTGTCATATCTGTCTTACCATTGGTGTTTGTGCTAACTAGATGAAAGCTAACACTGAGTGCAACACGGCATTGCAATTGTGTTGCTTCTTAGAAGCTTTCTGTGAGGTGTATCCCCGTGTACCTGGGGAAACCACCGTCACTCCTGCTCAAATGGGGGAGGTAGGACTTGATTTCATACATCAGCTGCATCTTGCAGTGTTTCCCAGAATTAAATGAATTGTTAATGTTAACAATGATTCCTTGTAGCTGAGTATGATAGTCCCATAGAAGGATAGGTCAAGCTGGTATGTACTGGTTATGCTATACATTTTTTTTAATAGCGCACAAGGAACAGAGTGGAATAAATGAAAATTTAAAAAGTGAGAAGAGAGCTACAAAGATTATAAAACATTTTGTGATCTAGGATGAAATGAAGAGTTTGGGATGATTTCTGAAGTTGATGGGTTATCAGAGATCAGTGGGCAAGCTGCTCCAGATCTGCAGAGAGAAGGCTTTCACTAGTGGTGGTAGGGCTACAAAAGCAAAAAAGATGACAAAAGACGACAGACCAACAAGGAGAGGTGGGGGAGTTGCTCTATATGTGAGGGAGCAAGTAGAATGCATTGAGCTTGGCCTGGGGGCAAATGAGGAACAAGTTGAAAGCTTGTGGGTTAGAATTAAGGGACAGGC